>Ga0208904_1000040_pt1 | contig 125786 bp, 122 predicted proteins | sample AntAceMetag02UKB_FD_184774 | JGI IMG/M metagenome (GOLD analysis project Ga0208904, IMG submission 184774) | Saline lake microbial communities from Ace Lake, Antarctica - Antarctic Ace Lake Metagenome 02UKB (SPAdes) (version 2) | ecosystem: Environmental > Aquatic > Non-marine Saline and...
CCTAATAAATTAGGATGGGTTCCCCCATTCGGAAATCTCCGGGTCAAAGGTTGTTTGAGACCTCACCGAAGCTTATCGCACTCTACAACGTCCTTCTTCGTCTTTTAGTGTCTAGGCATCCACCATACGCCCTTACTTGGCATACAACAAAAACACTCGGTTGTGTTTTGTATTTAATTGCATTTTGCTTGTGACATTTAAACATTTAATATTGGATGTAGGATCTTTTTAGATCCAGTTTGTCAAAGTCCTATCTTCCAAAATTCTTTCATTGATTTCACTAAGATATTTTTTAGTAAAACTGATTAAAGAATTTTTAAATTTTAAAAACCGTTTTTAGACGGTTTTAATACTTTTGTTTTTTGAAAACAAATTATAGACCGCTTGGATATTCTGAGTAAAAATAGATTTTAAAAAGGTTTAACATTGATACTTTTTATTTTCTATTAACCCAGAGGTCCGAGCGTTCCGATTTAACTCGGAAACTACGAGGACGTAGTATTAATATTTGTTTGATTTTTTTGCTACATTTAGTAACGAGGCTAAGTATAGCATTTGGTCTAAAATCTGTCAAGACATAGTTATCCACATTTTGTGGATAACTTAGTAAAAAATAGATAAATCAAAAAAGAGATTTTTAAACTCTTTTTTAATTTCTATTTTTATTTATTTTTTTACACTCTCCCAATCGCTCAAAAACTTTTCAAGTCCTGAATCTGTGAGAGGGTGCTTCAACATTTTTTCTAAAATACCAAATGGAATTGTTGCCACATGAGCACCAATTACAGCTGATTCATGAACATGTTCGGTAGAACGAATTGATGCTACTAAAATTTGAGAATCAAATCCATAATTATTTATTATTTCAACTCCATCAGCAATAACTTCCATACCATCATCACCAATATCATCAAGCCTTCCTACAAATGGAGAAATGTAAGTTGCTCCAGCTTTTGCAGCTGCTAAAATTTGATTAGCAGAAAAAACTAATGTTACATTTGTTTTAATTCCTTTTTTTGTTAATTCTTTAGTTGCTTTTAAACCTTCTGGAATACATGGAATTTTAATCACAATATTTTTATGCCACTTTGATAATTCTTTGGCTTCTTTTAACATTCCTTCAGCATCAGTTGAAATAACTTCAGCAGAAATTGGACCATCAACAACCTTAGTAATTTCCATTACTACTTCCTTAAAATCTTTTCCTTCTTTAGCAATTAAACTTGGATTGGTTGTAACACCATCAATGATTCCCCAAGCATGTGCTTTTTTAATTTCTTCTATATTCGCTGTGTCAATAAAAATTTTCATAAATTATAATATTACTATACAACTTCCTCCCTCATCTTTAATTGTATCAACAAGTTCATGATTGTTCAAGTATTCTAAAACAACATCTCTTAATTTACCTGTTCCACCACCATAGATTATTCTAAAAACCTCTGAGAGATTCCTGCCTTCGCAGGAATGACAATGTTGGTATTTCTCAAACAAAAAAAGCTCCAGTTTTTCTAGTGCTTCATTCGGATAAAATCCATGTAAATCTAAACTTTCTAAATCTTGATCTAATTCTGCTTTAAATAATTTTGCTTGAATGTTGTTCATAATTTAGACCATACCATAGACCATACCATGGTATGGTCTAAATATTTATGAAAATAGTGCCGCGGGAGGGACTCGAACCCTCACACCCGAAGGCACCTGCTCCTAAGGCAGGCGTGTATACCAATTTCACCACCGCGGCATTCTTACTACAAATTTTAACAACAGTATTAAACCATTTTTTTTAATAAAAGTCAAGATAAAATAAAAAAGGAGGCTGACTAGACACTCCTAATAATTTTAAGTCAAATGGGGTGTGCAACCCCTATTCCCAACTCCCATCTTCAATACCCATAGCCTCAGCTAGGAGGGGTTTTAATTCCTCTGAGGTTTCTACGTTATACCCCGCAGAAAACCACTGCCTGATTTTACCATTCCAAACAACTCCGCCCGCGTCAGGATCAGTTGACGGAATTAAAGAACCTGCTTTTTCGGCAATTTCTCTGTGCTCACGACAGAAATTATCACTCACCAACAACAAATCCTGCTCTGACCAGTAAAGAAACTTATATGCCTTACTGGCATGTTCGTTGATAATGTACTCAGTTACACCCTCTTCAGTCACAAACATCACTCTCATGATTCACTCCTTTACACTGTTTTTGGTTATCATTATTAACAACATATTATTATACCATATATATTATCTTTTGTCAATAGTTATTTACAATAATTTAGCTATTGACAGCTTAGATATAATATGCTAAAATATAATTGTCATAAATAATTTACAACAATAAAATATGCAAAAAATTACAGGTTTTCTACAACAATTAGGCTTAGATGATAAAGAAATAAAGGTTTACTTTAGTTTACTTAAATTAGGGTTATCCACAGCTAATGAAATTTCTCGCGATTCTGGCATTACCAGAACCTACATCTATGATATTACTGAAGACCTTAAAAACAAAGGTTTTTTAAGTATAATTGAAGAAGAAAATGGAATTCGTGCATATCAAGCCATAAATGAAACCGGACTTATGGCACTGGCAGCACAAAAAAAAGAAGAAATGAAAATTTTACAAAAAAAAATTAGCGAAGCATCTAGCGACTTTGAAATTATTAAAAAATATTCCAAACAAAAAACAAAGGTACAATTTTTTCAAGGAAAAAGTGGAATACTAAATATTTATGAAGAAATAAAAAATGATTTAAAAAAAACTACGGAACAAACAGAAATTATTACTATTTTTTCTCCAGAAAGATTGGAAAAAACTTTTCCAGGTTGGTTTGATAATAAAAAATATATTAAGACATCTAAGTTTGTAACTAAACGTGACATTCTTCATGAATCAAAAATATTTAACAAACATTTAAAACAAAGAAATAAGGATACGGATAAATACTCCTACAAAATTTGGTCAAAAGAAAAAGAAGAATTTCCAGCTGATACTTTATGCTGGGGAAATAAAATCGCCTTTATTGAACTTTCAGACTACCCTTCTGGGGTTATAATGGAAAACACAGCAGTAGTAAAAACTTTTCAAATGTGGTTTGAACAAATGTGGGATAATTTGTAAACTGTAGTTACTAAAAAGAAAAGATAATACTTTGTTAAGGGATCCTTCCCCGACTAAAGTACGGGGTAAACTGACAAGCTCAGGATGACAGAATGTAGTGAGAAAGATCCTGAATGAAGTTCGGGATGACAGTGTGGCAAGATAACAATTGAGTGACGAGAGGGATTCTTCGATTCCTCAGAATGACAATACATAGTACCTACTGAGACATCTACGTAGATGTCTCAGTAGATAAAAAAATAGACCAGTACTAAATACCGGTCTATTTTTATTTATTGTATTTTATTTCTTGAAGAAAGGTTTTTTCTTTTGAAACCCACCAGAGCGAGGAGCACTAGTTCTTGGAGGTCTTTCAACATAACCCGCTGGTTTTTCTAGAAGTTCTTTCATTGTTAAACTAACTCTGTTCATGTTGTCGATTTCTTTTACCTTTACTTTCACAATATCTCCAACTGTTAAAACAGTATTAGGGTCATCAGTTCTTGTCCAAGCGATTTCTGATACATGTACCAAACCATCTTTTCCTGGAACAAGTTCTACAAAAGCACCAAAGTTTTCTATTCTTACAACTTTTCCGTCGTAAAGTTCTCCAGCTTCAACTTCATGAGTTAAATTCTCAATCCATTTTACAGCCTCAGCCATCCCATTTACATCACTTGTTGTAATAAACACTGAACCATCTTCTTCAATATCAATTTCAGCACCAGTTTCTTCGGTGATTTGTCTAATCATTTTTCCACCCGGCCCAATAACTGTTCCAATTTTTTCTGGATCAATTTTTACAATTTCAATTCTTGGAGCATATGAAGACATTTCTTTAGGACCATCAATTGCACTTTTGATAACATCTAAAATCTCAAGTCTTGCAACTTTTGATTTTTTAAATGCTTCTTTTACAATTTCCCAAGATAAACCTTTAGTTTTTGTATCCATTTGAATAGAAGTCACACCATCGGCAGTACCAGTAATTTTGAAATCCATTCCACCAGGACCATCTTCAATATCTTGTAGGTCGGTTAATACTTTGAAACGCCCTACAGTTGTTGGATCACTTTCACTTTGAATACTAGCTAAACCCATAGCAATACCTGCTACTGGTTTTTTAAGTGGTACACCAGCATCAAGTAATGCCAAAGTTGAACCACAAGTTGAGGCCATTGATGAAGAACCATTTGAGCTCATCACTTCTGACACAACTCTTATTACATATGGAAAATCTTCTTCACTTGGAAGTACAGGAATTAAAGCTCTTTCAGCCAAAGCACCATGCCCAATTGCACGACGACCTGGTCCACGCATAAATCCAGTTTCTCCATAACTAGCTGGAGTATCATTGTAATGATGCATGTACTTCTTTTTGATATCATTTTCTTCCATTGAATCCAAAAGTTGAGCAGCGCCTGGAGAAGCCAAAGTGATAGTTGAAACAACTTGTGTATCTCCACGAGAAAATACTGCACTACCATGAGTACGAGGCAAGAATCCAACACTAGCTTCTAGATCACGAACTTCATCAAGCTTTCTTCCATCTAATCTTTGATCATTATCTAAAATTTGCAAAGTAATATATTTTTCAACATATAATTTCACTTTTCCTAAAACATTTTTTTGAATTGATTCTTCAACTTCATCAGCTTCAAGCATTTCTTTGATAGCGACAGAAAATCTGTCTATCATGTCAATTCTTTCTTGTTTACTAATTTTTTTAGAATCAAAAATCCATTCATCTTTTTTTGATTTAATGAATTCATCAACTTTTGCTTCATATTCTTTTAAAGCAAGATCTTTTTCTGAAGGCTCTGAAAAGAAATCAACTTTTTCTTTACCAATTTCTGATTTTATTTTATTAATAAAATCAATAACTGAGTTTAAGTCTTTTGAACCTGTTTCCATTGCGTTTGCAATTTCATCATCATCAACTTCATTAGCACCAGCTTCAACCATAACTAATTTTTCAGTTGTTCCAGCTACTAACATATCCATGTCACTTACTAGTCTTTCTGTATTAGTAGGATTGATAACTAATTTACCCTCTACTTTTCCAACTCTAGCTCCAGCGATAGGACCTCCCCAAGGGATTGGAGAAATAGTTAGAGCACATGACGCAGCAATAAGTGCTGGAATTTTTGTGTCTACTTCTGGGTCAAGTGACAAGGCTGTTAAAATAACTTGAATGTCATTTCGAATGCGGTCATCAAATAAAGGTCTGATTGCTCTATCAACTATACGACCTGTTAAAATCGCTTCGTCACTCGGACGACCTTCACGTTTAATAAAACGACTGCCTTTTATTTTACCAGCAGCGTAAAGTTTTTCCTCAAAATCAACTGATAATGGGAACCAATCCATGCCCTCACGAGTATTTTTACTCATAATAGCAGTTGCTAAAATTACTGTGTCTCCATAAGACACAGTGCAAGAACCGTGTGCAAGTCTTGCAATACGGCCTGTTTCTACGGTGAGCTTTTTACCAGCCCAATCCATAGACCAAGTTTTAATATCCATAGGATATCCTTTCAGAAGTTTGCTTGCGAGCTACAGACGCCTTATTTAAAAGCGGCTATCTGCTCTGCATACAAACTTCGATAATAATTAATAAATAATAGTAAATAATTTTGATTATTTACTATTATTTACCAATTTTTCTAACTGGTTTTCTAACAATTTTATTTGAAACTTTTCTAACTGGCTTTCCAGTATTCTTTTTTCTATAATCTTGAATCAAAAATTTAGCTTTATCTTCTCCAAGGTCAATAAAATCATCTACTACATCAACTAATTTTGTAGAAGTTGTTCCGCCAAAAGCAGCTACCTCAACTTGTTTACCTTGATTTCTTAAATAATCAACAAGAGGAATATAGTCTCCATCTCCTGATACTAAAATTATTGTATCAATTGAGGGAGAAACACGAATTGCATCAACTGTAATTCCAACATCCCAATCTGCTTTTTTTTCTCCTCCTTGGAAAATTTGGAGTGGTCTCTCTTTTGTTTCTATTCCTAAATTATAAAGTGCATCAAAAAATGGTTGTTCTTGTTTTTCTTCAGTGCGTACAACATATGCAATGGCACGAATTAATTTTCTTCCGGCTACTGCTTCTTTAACAATATTACCAAAATTAACCTTAGCACCATAAAGATTTTTGGCACTGTAATACATATTTTGTACATCTATAAACACCCCAACGCGTTGGTCAGGATGTTTAACAGAATTCTTAACTTGTTTTATTTGTTTATTCATACCCTCTTCTCAAATTTCCTATTTCTTTTTGTCATCCTGAGCTTGTCGAAGGATCTCTCCTTTATCTTCTTTCTTAGCAATCTTTCTAGCTTCTTTTAATTTTAATTTCTTTACTAATTCTTCGTAAGATTTTAGATTTTCTTTCTTTAAAAATCTCATCAAACGACGACGAGTATTAACTTTGCGAAGTAAACCACGACGAGATGAATGGTCTTTGTGATGAGCTTTTAAATGCCCAACTAATTCCTCAATCTCGGCTGTCAAAAGTGCGATTTGTACTTCTGAAGAACCTGTGTCCCCTTCGTGAGTTTGATACTTCTTAATAATCCTTGCCTTTTTCTTGTTTTCTAACATATTTTTTACCATGCTTTAATAGTAACGGGTTTCCCCTTGGCCAATCCAGGGCATGTCCTAGAAAAGTCTTATTTAATTAATATGTTTCAGTATAGCAGTTTTTAGTGTTTTTGTCAAGAATTTATGTTGTACATTCAGCACCAGGACTAAACATATAATATTTTTGACCAAAAGCACTACACTCTGACTGACATTGTTCCAAGCTCTGACTAAAGTAACACATATATTTTTCTGCAGCCTCACAATAACAAGCTCCAGGAACAAGTATTTGTGGTATTACTGGATCACCTGATGGATCACCTGATGGGTATGCTGGCACGTCAACCGTTTTAAAAATAAAACTAGTAATTGCATACGCACCAACAACTATAACCAAACCAATAGTCGCATTTGTTAAAGTATCTTTTGCTTTTTGTTTTAATTCATCTTGACCATGAGCAGTCATCCAACGAACTCCAGCATAAAGAATAAAACCAAAAAATATAAAACCAACTACACCAAGTACTACATTCAAAGCTCCGGTGGCATAAGTATAAATATCAGAGCTATGACCTTGATAACCAGCTACCTCACCACTAGTATTCAAACTTTCTTGTCCTGGTACTTTTGCAAAAACAGTTCCTGCTACTAGCACTAGAACAAAGACAAGGACCATACTAAATAATAAAATCTGTATTCTTTTTTTGTTAAACATAGGCTAAATTATATAAATTTATATTCTAATTATACCATAGCTTGATTTATTAGTAAAAATATGGTATACTGTTTTTACAATCAAAATATAAATGGTCCCGTAGTTCAATGGATAGAATACCAGCCTTCTAAGCTGGCTATGTAGGTTCGTCAGGTCATCCGACCTGACTGCCGGGTTGTATAACCTGGCGATTCCTTAAAAAATAATATGCATTATGTATACATCCTACATCTTAAAAAAATTAACAAACTTTATAAAGGTAGTACCAACAATGTAAAAAGAAGATTGTCTGAGCATAAAAACAATAAGGTTAAATCTACCAACAAAAAAGGTCCTATAAAATTAATCCATGTAGAATGCTATATACTTAAAGTAGACGCTGAACGTAGAGAAAAATTTTTAAAAACAACGGAAGGAAGAAGATTGCTTAAACAACAATTAAGAGATATACTACAACAAAATAATTATAAATAATGCTCCCATAGTTCAATGGATAGAACGCTAGCCTTCTAAGCTGGATATGTAGGTTCGATTCCTACTGGGGGTACTTAATAAAATTTAATCTTTTTATAACAAAGTCCTTAATGGGGTGGCTATGGTATAGTGGTTATTACTTTGGCTTGTGGTGCCAAAAATACGGGTTCAATTCCCGTTAGCCACCCCAGTAAGGATTTTAAATTAAAAAACCATTTCTGTTATTCTGAATTTATTTTAGAATCTAGAAATGGTTTTTTAATTTTATTATTTTATCTTTGGTAATTTATTTTCATGAGGTTTGCCAAAAAAAAGCATTCTGTAAAAATTTAATACATACACTAATAAATCTTTATTTAATTTAAACCTTCTCGCCGAAACATAAGTTTTTAAACTCATATCAAGTTTTACTTTACCTAACTTTGAAAGTTTTTTAACTAAATCCATATCCTCTCCAAATTTTAATTTCTCATTAAAACCACTAGTTTTTTGATAATCACTTTTTCTAAAAACCATATTATTTCCCATCGGACCTAATTTACCAAACGAAAATATAAATGCTGCCAACAAAAACCAGTAATGAAAAAAAGGTCTTACGAGATTTTGCCACCAATTACCATCGTAAAAATACATTTGCCCACCTATACAAACTAGATTTTTATTTTTTTCAAATCTTTTTAAAGCTTCTATAAAATAATTTTCTGGTAATCTTGAATCAGCATCAAGATTAATAATAAATTCACCTTGGGCATTTTCTGTTCCTAATTTTCTTGCCCAACCAACTCCTGGTCTTTTTTCTTTAATAACTTTAACACCTAATTTTTCAGCAACTTCAAAGCTACCATCTGTTGAATTATTATCAACAACAATTATTTCTGTACTAAAATCCCCCAACTGTTTTTTAACACTTTCAATACATTTTGGTAAAAACTCTACCTCATTAAAAGCTGGGATTATTACTGAAATTTTATTTAACATATATTATTTTAAGGGATTCTTGTGCCACCGCTAAAGCTAAGGCGACACGCGGTCGACAAGCTCAGAATGACAAGTGAAGGGATTCCCACCTCTTCGGCGAATAAACTTCGACAAGTCCCAAAGGGACCCTTCGTGGCTCAGAATGACAAGTGATTCTTTAAATTAAAAAACGCATTAAAGCGTTTTTTTAATTTAAATAATAGTAATTATAACACTATTTAATACCATCAAAACCTTGACTACTTTCCCAACAAGGTTCTCCTTTACAACAAGTATCACCAGAGGGAGTCTTTATACAATAACTTGCATCATTATCACCTTTAATTAAACGCTCTGCAAACAAACTGATTGAATATGACGAAATAACAATCACCAAACCTATAAATGATCTTATCATTGTTTTTTTTGCTTGAGTCACTTGTTCATCATTTCCACCAGCAGTCATCCACAATACACCAGCATAAATTGTTAAAACCAAAAATACGGTACCAACCAATGATAAACCTACTTTTACGATACCAACTACAATATCAGCAGGAGTTTTTTGTTTTTCTGAAAAACCAGCACCTTGAACTGCAGCTGCTTTTAATTGTTTTGCAATATCTTGACTCGCAGTGGCATTTGCAAAATGCAATGGTGCTAAAATCAAAAGACTAAGAAAAGAAATTAGAAATAAATTTTTAAATATTTTTTTCATATTTTATATTTAATTATTTGGATTATTATAATCTCTAGACCACTTGTCAGCTAAATTACCAGCTCCACCAGAAAACATATCTAATACTCCACCAGCCAAACCACCTAAGCCTCTAACAACGCCTTTAAGTCCACATGTTGCGTCATAAGCTGCCTTATTAATTGGACTATCGTTTTCATCTTTTTCCCAATTACCTAAATAACAAGGTGCTCCACTTGGATCTGTCGGGGTAGTACTAACACCTAACCCAACTATAAAACCTGTTATAGAATAAGCAGAAGTGACAATTATCATTCCAATCATAGCGGCAGTTAATATACTAATAGCTTTTTTAACCTGTTCATCATTACCACTAGCAGTCATCCACAAAATTCCTGCATAAATTGTTAAAACCAAAAATATTGTACCAATTATAGATAAAGCTCCTTTAATATAAACACCCACAATAACTGAGATTGAAGTGTCAGTTGCATCTGGAAAACCAGCCGCTGACCTAGTGTCGCCTAAAATAGTATCTGAACTTAGTGATAAAGCAAAAGTTGGCAAAACAAAACTAAGTGAAATTAATAAAGTTAATGTAAATAATATTTTTTTCATTTTAATATTTTTATATTTATATATTTTTACGACTTACAGCAAACTTCTGAACTTACACACGCAGGATCACATCCTGACACCTGTTCTGAACAAATAGCCATACAAGTACCTTGCGCAGTTGGTTTATTAGGAGCACCACCTATCCTCCCCATCACAAAGAAAGTGATTGCATATGCTCCACCCGTAATTGCTCCACCAATAATCGCAGCAGTAATAATATTTCTTGCTTTTTCAATCTTTTCTTGATTTCCCATAGCAGTCATCCAAGTAATTCCACCATAAACAGTTAAAACTAAAAATATTGTTCCAGCTAAAGCCAAAACACCATTTATCATATTACCAATTGTATTTCCTAAATTTTCTTTACCTGCATAAGATGTGTCCCCAACTGCTGTTTTTAAATTAGTAAAACCAAAATCACTAGAAGTAGCTGAATTTGCAAAACTGACTGGGATAAATAACATCGAGAATAAAAATGTTATTAAAAATATTTTTTTCATCCCATTATTTAACCACCCCTTACCCCCTCCTTCGTAATAAGGGGACAAAATTGATATTTTTTTCATCATATTTAATTATTTAGTAAGTAATTCTATAAAAACAAAATTAACTATTGCATAGGCACCCATAACAATTACCAAGCCAATAGCAGATGTTTCTAAAATAGTTTTTGCTTTATCAACTCTAGCACTATCTCCACGAGCAGTCATCCACATCAAACCAGCAAAAAGCACTAAGGCAAAAAATACTATACCAACCAAGGATAACGCAGCACTAATAATTTTTCCACCTACTCCAAAAACGTCAGTTTGCCCAGCAACTGTTTTACTTAAATCAGCTGCAGCTCTTGTTGTTTCCAAACCGTAATCCTTTGCAAAACTTGGAGCTAGGAAAAATAAACCAGAGAAAAGACTAATCATTAATGTTGTTAAAAGTATTTTTTTAAAATGAGACATAAAAGTATTTTTTTAATTAACACACCCTAGCCCCTCTCCAGAGGGGAAGTTCTATATTTTTAAAATAATTCACCTAAATTAGTAGTGTAACCACCTTGTGGCATTGTAGATTTAATTAAAGTATTCGTAATAAATAATGTAATTGAGTAAGATGCTAAAATAATTGCCAAACCAATTATACTTCTAGTTAACCATTTTTTAGCTTCAGTAACTTTTTCATCATTACCACCAGCAGTCATCCAAATAAAACCAGCGTAGATAGTAATTATAATAAATACTAAACCTAAAATACTTAAAATATTTCTAATAATATAAACTGTAATTACTCTTGTGTCTTGCATTGGTAATTCAGTACCAGCTCCAACATCAAATCCTAGGTATTGAGCATAAGCTATACTTACTCCAAAAAATACAAATGTAAAAGACGCTAACAGTGATCCTAAAATTATTTTTGTTTTTTTCATAGGGTATTTATTTTTCTGTAAAAACGGGAATCTAAAATATTTTTAGATTCCTGCCTTCGCAGGAATGACAGTATGTGGATTCTGAAATAAATTCAGAATGACAATTTTAAATTCAGCATGATAATAGCTAAATTCTGAAGCCAGTTTAGAATGACATTTTTTGTCATCCTGAGGAACCGAAGGATCTAGATTCTTCGCTCTGCTCAGAATGACAAGAGTTGGTATTTAAATATCTATACTTTTAAGAGATTCCTCCACTGCACTCCACTTCGTTGCGTTTCGGTCGGAATGACAATTGTATAAATTTAATTGTTTCTAGCAGGGGATCGCGCGCGCGGATCCCCTACTAAATATCTACTACTGTATCACAGGCATAACAGCATTTGGAGCACCAGTAGCGGTTAACAATTCTTTAATAACCCAACTTGATAAAGCATAGGCTGATAAGATAATTGCTAAACCAATTATACCAGAGAAAATCCATTTTTTAGCTTCGGCAACTTTTTCATCATTACCACCAGCAGTCATCCAAGTAAAACCACCAATCAAAATGATTACTACAGCAACGATACCAAGCAATCCCATGGCTACTCTAAGGATGTCAGCAATTGTTGTTCTTATATCTTTATTACCAAGACCTATTGTACTAGCTTTGCTAAGACCTAAATCTAAACCACCTGCGTCAATAGCAACACAAGTACCAGCCACAGTATCACAAGTCTCATCAGCATCACAAGCAGGAGTGCAATCAACAGCTAAAACAGGACCAGCTGACACCAACATCAAACCAAGGGCAAAAATAGGCATTAATCCTAAAATTAATTTTTTCATATTTTCACCCCCTTTCGAATGTATTTTTGTTTTTTCATTTTCTGTTATTAATTTATTAAGAGATCTCTCCACTACACTCCACTTCGTTGCGTTACGGTCGAGATGACAAAGAGGGGTACTTCACTGTAGTTCAGAATGACAGTAGTACGTCCATTGTCATTCCGGACTTGATCCGGAATCTTTCTTAATTCGAATATTTGATATGTAATTACTTTGAAAGATCTTGAATCAAGTTCAGAGCTTGCACTCAGCTTGACTGGGTGATGACAAAAGGTGTTCGGAATGACAACACCTCCCTAACCCTCCTCAAGGAGGGAATACGAACGAAACTATTTCCTAATACCTAATACTTAATACTTAATAGATTATACCATTATTATTTTTAAAAAACTAATAAACTGTGTACAAATTATCCACTCACACCAGTAATTATATCTATTACTCGTTGCGCTAACATATAACTTAAGAATACAACCAAAGTACCAATTGCAGCATACAACATTGTCTTTGTTCCCTCGGCAACTTTTTCTGGATTACCTCGTGATGTCAACCAGATAAAAGATCCATAAACAAAAACTAATAGAACAATCGAGCCAATTAAACCCATCAAAGCTTTAATAATCATACCTATTAAAAGTGCAACACTTTCGGCACCTCCACCAGAAACTCCTTTTAAAGGATTGTCTAAACTAATATCTATTTTTCTTTCATTTGGTTTTTTAACTGGATCAGGGATTGTTTTCTTCTCAGGCTCTGGACAAGGCCCGCCATTAGGATTACATACTTCATAACCTTCTGGACAAGGCCCGTCATTAGGATTACAATATTCAGCATTAACTTGATTCAAAAAACTCAATGAAATAAATAAAGTAAATAATACAAAAAAAACACCTAGTAAAGAAGTCGTAAATAAACTTATTTTTTTATTAACCCCATTAGAATTTTTACTCATATTATTTTAGATTTATAAATTTAAACAATGAAGCCACTACCATATAAGATGCTGTCATTGCTATAAGTCCTAGAAAAACCCAAGCAATAATTTTTAATGATTGCCCTGTTTTTTCAGCATTACCCATTGCAGTCATATACATAAAACCAGCTACAACTACCAAAACCAAAGCTATAAAACCCATCGGATAAATTAAAGCTTTAACAAAATTACCAATTAAAACTTTGATATCTGTTACACTACCTGGATTTAATCCACTTTTTGCTTCGGATTTAAGTACATCAACTTTTGGATTTTGAAAAGGAACTTCAGCATAAACAAAATTTGGAGTATAAAATAAAAAGCTAAATAAACTCACACACAGAATCGTAAGTAGATTTAAAGAAATTGTTATTTTATTAAAATTCATATTTTTATATTATAAATTATGATAGATCCCTGCCTTCGCAGGAATGACAGTTGACACTATTTTTCTTGTCCAGTTCCTGTATTAATATCAATACCCGTCTGTACTTTAAGAGTATCTCCTAAAAAGTCAACTAGCATATAAGCTCCAAAAACGATTGTCAAACCTATCACCGCCCCTACCATTATATCTCTGGCTTTTTTAACTTTCTCTGCACTACCCTGTGAAATTATTAATTGAAAACCACCTAATACAAACATTAATATTACCAACGAACCAACCATAGCAAATAGATATCTGCCAATATTAATTAGCATCGTAACAAAAATAGAAACATCTCGACAAGCACCTGTTAAATCATCATACAAAGCACAATCTGGTATAAAACTACTTTGAGTAGCTTTTTTACCATCTAAATCTTCTCTTATTTCCCAGAGTAACAAACTTATTTCACACTCATCTTCATTGGTATATGATACACAACCGCTACCATAACCATCTTTAGTAGCTTTAAAACCTTCTTCACCTATTTCAAGACATCCTGTAGTTTTACCAGAAATTCTCTTAGCTGGGTCAGAATCTTGATAACAACAATATCTTCGTTCAGCTAACAGAATTTTTTTTTCAGCTTCTTTTTTTGCTTTTACCACTGATGCACTACAATCACTTTCAATAGTATAAGATCCACATAAACCACCATCACAATGTTCTTTACAAAGCATAGCCATTCCAACTTCATCAGTATCAACAACAGAATCACAAGAAATTAATGAAGGGTCATTACTAGCGCACGAACAATAATAAGTTTCTGCAGCATGAGAATTACTCACAAAAAAGATATTACCAAATACAAAAAATAAAATTACTAAAATTAAATTTTTATTTATTATCTTCATAAACTCTGATTAAAAATTGAAGAAGCTCTATCCATTAGGTATTTCTTTCTTTCGAGTGGTTTTTCTGTATCTGCAGTAACACGAATCCAGCTTGTAAACATATCACCTATTGCTCTTTTTGCAGAATTATAATTCTTTCCATAATACCAATTATCAGCAACTAAAACTTGAGTAATAAATGGAGCTAAGTTTTCATCTTCTTGTTGATTAACAATATTAGCCCGTCTAGCTGTTGGTCTTTTTGTTAATTCTAAATATTTATTATTAGCAGAAGTATTAGCTAGGTAATTCACAACTGCCCAAGCCTCTTGTTGGTGTTTAGATTTTTTCAAAACTGTTTGCACCCAATAATTTGCAACATTCACAGATTTTTCTGAATTAAGTTGCAACATTGGTAAAATTTCAACATTCAGCTGTGGACCACGAGCTTTAATTTGTGGCAAGTGATAACTATAGCCAAAGAAAAATCCCAAAGAACCGCGAGAAAATTTATTCAAAGCATCTTCTTGTTCACTATTCCAAGTATATGTATCTCGATCAGGATTAGCAAAATTGGTAAAAAAATCAATCACATTCATAGACGGAGAACTGGCATTTGTATTTCTTGGTATATAATTAAATACTGCTCTACCACTATCACTAACAAAACCAACCCCACTTTGTTTAAATAATATATATAACAGATCATCAGCACCACTAATATTATTAGATACTCCAAGTGCAGTTCCTGATTGAATTAATTTACCTGTTTTTGAATCTATTTTAGTTAATTTTTTTGTAGCTTCTTGAAATTCATCCCAAGTTGTTGGTGGTTCTGGAATACCTGCTTTATCTAATAAGTCTTTATTATAATACAAAGCCATCACATCAAGCGAAAGTGGCAAGCCATATATTCTATTATTTCTAACCACATCATTTTTAACTACTTGAACATAATTTCTTTCTATATCTCTAATTGTAGGCAATGTAATTGCTCCCGTATTTACTAATGTTTCAGTACCTAATGTTTTTTTAACAGTATAAACAGTAGTATCTTGAACACTGACTGGCATTACATCTAACTTACTAAGATATTTACCTATTTCTTTATTATGCACAGAAATAATATCAGGTCCTTTATCTTCGGCAAGCGCTTCTATCAACCTCTCATAAATTTCATCTTGACTAAATTGACGTACAGTAATTCGTAAATTTTGCCGTTGAGCTAAATAAGGTTCTAAAATAGAATTAATAACACCCACATCATCAAATACTGTCCAATATTCAAGAGTCGTACCTTTTGTAGCGGCTCTTTCTTCGGTTGATAATCCTTTACAACCAAAACCCAAAACTACTGTACTAGATAATAGTAAAGTTATTATTAAAAATTTTAAAATATTTTTTTTCATTTACACTCTGTCATCCTGAACTTGTTTCAGGATCTTTTTAGATAATTAATATGTTATTTTATAGATTCTGAAATAAATTCAGAATGACATTACCACGGCTGTCATACTGAACCGTAGGTGAAGTATCTCTTTTGTATTTTAAGAAATCCTTCGACTATCACTCAAAATGACAACACCTCCCTAGCCCTCCTCAAGGAGGGAATACGAACGAAACTTTTTCCTAATACCTAATACCTAATACCTAATAAGATTATACCACACTCTTTAAATATTTACGAAAATCTTTTTTCAATTCTTTGTTACGAAGTGCAAAATCTACATTAGCTTTTAAATATCCGAGCTTAGAACCAGTATCGTAATAAGTACCTTCAACTTCTTTCGCATAGATTGTTCTCTTTTTCAAAAGTTTAAAAATTGCATCCACTAACCACAGTTCATTACCTTTACCAACTTTTGTTTTTTCTAATTCTTCAAATATATCAGGTGTAAAAACAAAACCACCTAAACTTGCTAAACGTGAAGGTGCTTTTTTAGGTCCAGGTTTTTCTACTATATTATTAACTTGCACAATTCCAGTCTCTACTTTTTTAACATCTAATATTCCGTATTTACTTGTTCCTTCAGTATCTGTTTTATACGCAGTTAAAACTGGACTTTCATATTTATTATAAACCTCTACCAACTGTTGCAAATGAGATTTTTTAGGAGCATAAAAAAATTCATCTCCCCACATTACTGCAAATGGCTCGTCACCAATAATATCTTTAGCACACAAAACTGGAGTTCCATTTCCATATGGTCCTTTTTGACGAATATAAATAAAATTTGCCATATCAGCAATTTTTTTAACTTCTTCTGCCTGTTCTTTTTTACCATTTTTCTTAAGCCAAGAAATCAATTCATAGTTTGGAGAAAAATGATCTTCAACTGCTCTTTTACTTGGGCCAGTTACTAAAATAATATCAGTAATACCAGCTCTAATCGCATCTTCAACTACATACTGAATAATTGGTTTATCAACAACAGGCATCATCTCTTTTGGTTGAGCTTTTGTAGCTGGTAAAAATCTTGTTCCAAGACCAGCAACTGGAATAACTAATTTTGTAATCTTTTGCATAATTAATAATTTCTAATTATAAATTCCTACTATAAGTATAAACAAAACTTCAATAAATTACAAACACATCTAAATATTAATTCGCTTTAATCTCTTCCCAAGTAATTAAATTATATTCACTTCCCACTGGAAAATTTGGCGGAGGATTATAAGTTAAATTAACATCATAGATAGAATTTGTATGTTCATAGCCAGATACAACCGAACCACCACCTGAAACCCAACTCCAAGTCCAAAGTTCTGCTGTAATAACTGAACCATAAATTGTTATCTGATCTTTTGTATCTCCCGGATAATAATATCTTTTACAGGCACCATTTTGAGCAAGTAAAGCGGCATTAATTTCTAAATCCTCTGGAGAATTATGAGGAATTAAAACATCTTCTGAAGCAATTAATCCCAAAACATGAGTACCATCTTTTGCTAAATAAGTAATATCATCATGAATAATAATACTTTTACCAGACTTTGTTCCTACAGTCGCCCGACCATTCATCACCCCATCAACCCACACTGTATCCTCAACATAAATATATCCATTTTCGGGCACATCATAAGTAGTAGCTGAATATTGATTTCTAATATCAATACAATACCAATTATATTTATTACTACCAATATCTTTTCCTTTATAACAACGAGATGAACTTACTTTTCTTACACTTATTGTTCCGTCGGCTTGAAAAGTTAAATGCCAACCCTGCCTGCCAGAAGACGATAAATACAAACCACCATTTTGGGCTCCAGTTTTAATTTCTGCCAAAGAAACAATCACGGCTGAAAAATCTTTAGCTGGTATTGGAAATTCCCACAGATCTTGAGGAGTTCCATCTCCCCAAATACCAGGTTTTTCCTGCCAACCACAACCATGATGGTACTTACAAATATATGTTTCTACTGCACTCGTAATTGGCGCATCCCCTGTTCCATCAAAACGAATTCCACCATTAGCATGAAATTTACCATGAGTTTCTTCATTATCTCCAATCCAAACATCTACATTTGTTAAAAATGCATAATCAGTCAGAGACGGAAAACCAACTCTCGCTCTAATTTTACGCTTAGTCTCTTCATAATCTTTATGCCAACCAGTTGATTCAATTGTGACGACTGTGGAACCTGTTGAAGGTGGGGTAATATCTAATTCAAAATATCCAATTAAAGTTCCATCTTTATCATTATACTCGTGTAGATATGGTCCAGTAGAAGTATCCCCTTGACCATCATGGTAATCTTCTTTGTCGTGTGCTAAATGCCAACGATAATAATTAATCCCTGCTTCGGCAATTTGAAAAGAAAGTTCACGTTTATGTTTGTAAACAGATGCTCGATGTTCTGAAACAGAATAACTAGACAAAGCACCAACAACTAAAGCAAAACCAACCACTCCAAAAACCGTGGTAATTAAAAGAATATTTCCACGCTCATCTTGGTTAAACTTTTTAAATAAATTTTTTATAACATTTATCATATTATTTAATAAATAATTGACAACCTGTCATCCTGAACTTGATTCAGGATCTTTCTAAATTCGAATATTTAATATAGACTTGCTTAGAAAGATTCCTGCCTTCGCAGGAATGACAAATTTTTCGTCAGAATGACAACAAAATCTAATTTGTTTTTAAATTCCTAATTGCACCAGACGCTTCCACCTCAATTGGCTCTGGAGACATGTGAGGATCAGCTTCAAGCAAAAGATAAAACTTTATTATTTTAACTGTCATCGGATTAACTGGTTGAGTTAAAGCACTGCCAGTTCCATCATAACTTTGTCCATAATAATGAAAAATCGTACCAAGATTTTCATCAAGATCGTGTACCATATCTGTCACTATTTCATTTGCCAAATTATATTCCAACGGATTTCCATCTGGTTTAATAATCCCTTTTTTAAGAGTTGTGCCATCTACAAAATATCGCACTCTTTCTCTCCAAGAATCACTATCAATATTAGTATAAAAAATTATTTCCCGATCATCTACAGTATTAAGAGGATACGCCCCTACACTAGAATAATTTATCCGACGAATTTCATTAACAAAATCTTGCACAATTTTACGCCCTTCATTTTGTGTTTTTAACTGCTCCCAAATAACTGCCCGATATTTAAGGGCATTAATTAACATGCTACCAGCACCTAAAATTATAATTGTAGATATTCCAATCGAAACAATTAATTCTACGAGCGTAAAACCACTATTATTTTTTTTATCTAAAAATTTATTCATACTATTCATCTACTGATAAATTAACAATTGTATCCAAATTATCAGCCAAATCTAACTCCCCAGTATTTAAAATATATCCTGTTTTACCAACATCTAAAGTATAAGTCCCAGCTGAAAAACCAGAAAAGAAAACCTGTCCCGGAGGAGTACAATCATTTGTATAAGTAAAAGCTACTTCTGATAATTGTGGAGTTTTTTTTGCATCATCAGTATGTAAGAATAATTTATAACGAAAGTATCTATCATCATCATGACCTGACCAAATCAAAGTTGTGGTTGGAGTATAATATGTATCAACCGCTCCATCTGGTCCATAAAAATCCCAACTCACCAAAGTACTAGAATTACTTGATGCCATTTGAAACAAAATTGAATCCTCACCAACATCTGCATCTTGACTCAAAGGTTCCCAAATAATATTTTTAAAATCAACTCCCGAACCCAAATCAAAAGTAGAAGATTCTAATACGGCTGAACTTAAATAACTACTTCCTACTTTTTTTAATTTTATATCTCCCACTGGAGAATTAATATCAACACTTCCATTATCAGAATAATATTCATCTTCATTTACAAAATCGGCTTGACCCAAACCTCCCGACCAATCTGTTTGACGAATATATCCTAGGTCAGTTGTTTTTGTTTCGTTATATCCTACTTTATATAAATTAACTTCCACATCAGACAAAGGCAAGCCAGTACCCGAATCACGCACATTAACTAAAAGAGAATTTGTAACTATTGGTTTTAAAATTAAATATACTGCTTGAGTTTGCCCCGGTTCAATCACGGCTGATAATTGTGGAATAGACCCTGCGAGCATATAACCACTACTAGTCGCTGAAAAATAATAATTATCCCATTCTAAATTTGTATATTCATAAACACCCGAGCCATTAGTAGTTTTGTCTTCATCTAATTTATAAAGAATCGGTTCTGTTCCAATAACTTTTTCACCAGTCATATTAAAAGTGACATTTGAAATACCAGAACAACTTTCATTAATTGTATTAATATTTAAATGAGCTAATTCATCAATAGAAAAATATATCTCAGTCACCATTTGAGTGACTACATTAGAAGGTAATTTTGTTGGATTAGTATTTTCTGCTGATGGTTCTATTGTGTAATCACTGGAGTAACCATTTTTAGAAACTGTAATATGATAACTTAAAGTTCCAGTTGAAGTGTCAATTATTTTTAACCAACCATCATTTCCTGTGACGTCATCAATAACCGTATCAGGGTCGGTGGCTGAATTTACCACATGCACATTTGCTTGAGATACTGGTAAACCTTGAGCATTAAAAACATTAATAAATATATGACCATTGTCTGAAGCCCCTTCTAAACCCTTTGGAGCAATAATCGTGTTAAGTATTACTGGAATTCTTTGTACACAATTAATACAAATTGCGGAAACTTCTACTAATTTATAATCAGCAGGAGAAGTGTCATTTGGAATACCACCTACCGTGCCATCAAACGGATCATCAATATTACGAACTGTTGTAATGATAGTGAAATCAACATTATTTCTAGTTATTACCTGTGAATGAGGAATAACACCTTCAGGAACACCTTCTACAATTCCAACATCATCAAAAGGGATATTACGAATTATTTCTAGTTGTTCAGAAATTAAAGCAGTTTCTAAAATTTGCATTCTAGAGCTATAAACAATTTTAAAAACAAAAGTAACCCCACCATAAATAGCCATGGAGAATATCAAAAAAATAGCGATTGATACTAATACTTCTACCAGCGTAAAACCTTTTTTATTTATTTTTTTCATTGTTAATATTATATCATATTTAACAAATGGGGAGTAGTAAATAAAAATAATATTTATACTCGTATATACGGACGTATACACGTGCGTATATACGTAATTAAAATTTACAAAAAAAGTAAGAATTAACTCTTACTTTTTTAGAGATTCTGAAACAACCTACCTCATCGGCAGACAAGGTTCAGGATAACACCTAAGAAGTTTTTAACTATTTAAAATTTATTTCTATAATTCATTCAAAGCCTTTCTTGTTCCTGGACCAACCCAACCTGGATACGGACTTAGGTTTTTTGCTTTTTGAAATTTAATTACTGCAGATTTTGTAACTTGTCCAAAATATCCTGTTGGACCAGCTGAATATGTGAAATATCCAAGGTCTTCAAGGACTTGTTGAAGTTTAAGAACTTCATCTCCAGAATCATTTAAATATAAATAAGATGTGAATGTATATACTTCAGATTTCTTAACTAGTTTTTTGTCATCCTGACCCTCTTGCGTCATTCCTGCGAAAGAAGGAATCTCTCCACAACTCTCATTCAAAGCTTTTCTTGTTCCAGGACCAACATACCCAGGGTACGGGCTTAGATTTTTGGCTTTTTGAAAAGAAATCACCGCTACTTTTGTTATATTTCCATAATATCCTGTTGGACCAGCTGAGTATGTAAAATGACCAAGGTCTTCTAATAATTCTTGAAGTTTTCTAACTTCTTCTCCAGAATGACCGATTGTTAAATAACTTTTGAAAATATAACATTCTTTTATTTCTTTCTTCACTTCTTCTTTCTTTTCTGCGTCACTGTCATCCTGATCATCTTGTGTCATTCCTGCGGAGGCAGGAATCTTAACTTCATTTTCTTCATCTAAATTTACTTTTATCTCCTGAGCTTCACTCACCCCACCCTCAATACTTCTAAATTTAATATATAAGGTTTTCTCTCCTGTACCACCAGACAAAACAAACTCTATTTTATCCTGATAATCTTGCCAACTTACACCTGCAAAATCTTTATTTTCTGAAATTGCAACATATTTTGCATTAAAAACATCAAAAATTAAAGTAACAGTTTTTGAATCTAATTCAATCTCAGCTTTAACACTTCCAGAGCCTGAACCGAAACTTGGTACAGAAGGAGGAATAAAAGAACCACCACTCGGTCTATTTTCTCTTGTAATTTGAAAACTTTTAACTGCCGAACTAATTGAAGTACTAAAACTTACCTGCCCTGAGGAATCAGAAGTATAATACCCAAGATTAGAAGAATTAACAGTTACTAGGTAATCAACACTATTTTCAGAAACTTTAACTACAAAACTTGATTCAGATAAAGAATTTGTACTACTAACTATCCACTGAGAGATATAACCACTAGAATTAATATTTGAGTCTTGAAAAACTAAACTAGCGCTCGCTCCAGTTGAAGCCATACTCAAAGAACTCAAACTTTCAGTTCCTAAAATAAAAGTACTGCCAACAGGCACACTGGCTTCAATAGAATCAGAATCAATACTAATAGAATCACATTCAGATAGATTTTTTATATATGTTGAAATTTCTAATCCAGAAAAATCTAATTGCACATCTGCATCAAAAACTATCTCTGGAGAAGAAGCTTGAACTGGAATAGGATTAAAGAATACAAAAAACAAACCTGTTATAAACAATGAAGGACTTAAAAAAACATTTATACTTTTTATATAATTCATTTTTTATTTTTCACTTTAATAACTCCCAACGTTCCAAACAAAAGTTGCTTCTTTACCTGTCCCAGGAGCAGCATTTAAATCAATTTTAAAATTATCTGCATTAACTTCTGTAATGTGATAACCAGTAGCATCTCCTAGGTTATTTGTTGGAGTAACACTAATAGAAGATGTTGCTGGGGTTATTCTTATACCGTGAGTAACTATAACGTAAGTAGAAGCAGCAGAAACTGTAGCAGCACCAGAATTAACTAAAGAATAACCATTATTTTTATCCAAAACAGTATTAGAACCTACAGTTTGTATAGTTTGATTTGCAGCACCTTCTACATCGTTATTAACAATATAATTATAATCATGAGCACCATCTTCATCCTCTTTTATAGAAAAATTAGTCACATTGTCAAATTTATTATCCGAAATTTTATTATAAGTACTCAAAGCACCATCAACCGTAGAACTTGTTAAAGCAATACCTTGTGAATTCGCTTGAATATAATTTCCTGAAATCATACATCTAGAAATTCCCAATCCTTTAATCCCATATTTCCAATCGGTATCATAATCTCCTTCGGCTGGTCCTTGGATAATATTATTGGAAATAATAGAATCATCTACATTAACTAATTGCATCGCAAACAAACCATTATTTTGCAAACTATCAAATGTGTTCCCTGTAATTTTCATAAAAGTACTAGAATTAATCTGCATTCCTGTTGTACCAATATTATATAATACATTATTTGCAACAATTCCTGATCTAAAATTATTATTGAGCCAAATACCAGTGCTGTTAGTTGTATCAATTGTATTGTTGGCCACTACTGTTCCAAGCACTGTAGTGTGGCCTTGTGGATCAAGTTTAATTCCTAAGTTTGCAGAATCTTTTATTCTATTATTTATAATTTGTGTAAAGAAAGGAAATTGAATTTCAATCGCTGCATTACTATTGTCACTACCCTCAATATAATTTCCAGAAACAAGACTATAGTACAATGAAGCACCTGTAATTCTTGCATTTACTACTCTATTATTAATAACTTTAACATTTGTATGACGATAGCTTGCATCGTCACCTGAAGCATACATTCCAGCAAAACCAATTCCAACATGCATAATATCATGCACATAACAATTACGAATTGTAACATTTTCAACCGGAGCATCTAAACTTCTAATACCATTTTGATATGTATCATCATTTGGACCGTTGTCAGTTTGATTATCTTGATTTCCATCAACTGTTAAATTTTCAACAATCACATTTGAGACTCCATTTAATCCAATCATTCCGTAATGATTTGAAACTGCATCGTCATTTAATCTTAAAATTGTTGAATATCCAACACCTGACAAAATTGTACTTGTTGGTATGCTAATCGCATATTCAGTTGCACCAGGATTAATATCGTAAGTTCCTTCAAGTAGCAAAACTTTTCCACCACCTGATGGAAGAGCATCAATCGCTGTTTGAATAGTTAAATGATCATCTGTTCCATCACAAAAATAATCAGCTCTTTCTTTATTTTTTGAATCAGATGCTGACACAACAAAAGTCGCACCACTCATATCACTTTTCCAATCTGACCCATTATACCAATAAGGACTAGAAGTTGTAGTACTCCAAAAGATATTTCCAGCAGTAGTGGAAGCTGGATAAGTTGCTAGATTTTCTAGAACCATTTCTTTGGCTTCATTCAAATTAAAATCTAAATCACCAGATAAACTTAAAGCTGCCAAAGATGAATCGCCAGAAACAGTTAGGTCAGTTGTTGAGATATCCGTTCCTATTGTTGTCACACCAGAAGAACTCCAAGTCATTATAACAAAACCAAAACTAACAAGAACTGCACTGACTAAAATAATAAAAAAGTTCTTTGACAAACTTTTCAAAAAATTATATAAAACTTTCTTCATAAAAATATTTAATTTAAAATTTTAACAACGATGATTATTTTTTATAACCACTATGATTATATCATTATTCAAAATAATATACAATACATCTATTACACCATTTCCCTACATATAATAAAAAAACCATCAGTCTTTAGACTGATGGTTTTTTTATTTTTAATTATTTTTTAAATACTCCCAATCTGCCAAACAAATTCTGCAGTATTACCATCTCCTGGATATTTGTCTACAATAATTCTAAAATTTGTATCATTCATATTAGTTACATAAAATGTTGAAGCATTCCCAAGGTCATTGATTGGCGTAACACTTAGAGTTGATATTTCTGGAACAACATTTAAACCATGAGGTACAAGAACATAGGCTGTATTAGAAGGTACACTTGCAGTACCAAAAGATTTCTTACCATATCCATTGTTTCTTTCCATAACAGTATTATCTCCCACTGCTTGCATTGTTTGATTTGCACGACCTTCTACATCATTATCAACAATATAATTGTAATCATGAGCACCGTCTGAATCTTCTTTTATAGAATAATTAATTACATTAGTAAATTTATTATCTGAAATTTTGTTATGTGTGCTTGCTGTTAAACCAGTCATAGTTAAAGAAATACCTTGAGAAGTTGCTTTAATATAATTTTCTGAAATTATATTTCTAGAAATTCCCATACCTTTAATACCATATCTCCAATCATCTGTACCTTGAATAGTATTATTGGAAATAATAGAATCTTCTACTCTCACTAATTGCATTGCAAATAAATTATTATTTTGTAAACTATCAAAAGTATTACCAATAATTTTCATAAAAGCACCAGAATTAATTTGCATACCAGTTGTGCCAATATTAAATAAAAAATTATTAGAAACAATACCTGATCTAAAATTCTCATTAAGCCAAATTCCTGTACCTCCAGTTGTATCAATTATATTATTTGACACCACTGTCCCAAGCACTGTTGTATGCCCTTGAGGATCAAGTTTAATTCCTAATTTTACAGAATCTTTTATTCTATTATTCACAATTTGTGTATAAAAAGGAAATTGAATTTCAATACCTGCGTTACTATTATCGCTTCCCTCAATATAATTTCCAGCCACTAGACTATGGTATAGTGAAGCACCTGTAATTCGTGCTTTAACAACTCTGTTATTTATAATCTTAACATTTGTATGACGATAATTTATGTCATCACCGTTTGTATACATACCAGCAAACCCAATACCGACATGCATAATATCATGAACGTAACAATTTCTAATAGTCACATTTTCAACTGGAGCATCTAAACTTCTAATACCATTTTGATATGTATCATCTCTTGGACCACGATCAGACTGATTGTCTTGATTCCCATCAACTGTTAAATTTTCAATAATTACATTTAAAACTCCATTTAACCCAACAATGCCGTAATGGTTGTCAACAGCACTATCATTCAATCGCAAAATAGTTGCATGACCAACACCTGATAAGATGGTATTTGATGGTACATTTATTGCATATTCATTTGCATCTGGATTAATATCATAAGTTCCTTCAAGCAACAAAACTTTTCCACCACCTGACGGAAGAGCATCTAATACTGACTGAATAGTTAAATGATCATCTGATCCATCACAAATATAATCAGCTTTTTCTTTATTTTTTGAATCAAATGCTGATACAACAAAAGTAGCACCGGTTACATCACTTTTCCAATTAGACCCATCATACCAATATGGATTAAGAACTGTTGTATTCCAAAAAATATTTCCAGCAGTTGTAGAAGCTGGAAAAGTTGCTAAATTTTCCAAAGCCATTTCTTTGGCCTCATTTAAATTAAAATGTAAATCACCTGATAGGTTAAGAGTTTCTAAAAAAGAGTTACCATCAACAGTAAGACCTGTAGTAACAACTTCTTCACCTGTTGTTGTTAATCCAGTTGAACTCCAAGTCATAACAACAAAACCAAGACTTACAAAAATAGCGATACCAAAGATAGTTAGAAGATTCTTTGATACACTTTTTAGAAAATTATATAATTCTATTTTCATAAAATATTTAATTTAAAATTGTTAAAATAGCAAGCATTGTGCTCAGAGCGGGAATCGAACCCGCACGGCCGAAGCCAAGGGATTTTAAGTCCCTCGTGTCTACCAATTCCACCATCCGAGCATTTATATTAGTAATCACTTATTAATAAATTTTCAACAAGGACATCTTAACATGAATAGAAAATAAAATCAAGACCTTATAAGGCTATATATTTGACTAAATGTTTATTTTAAATTAGAATGGTCTTAGTTCATTACTCACATTAAAGGGGAAATAAATATGTCGGATTTTCAAAAATGGGAAATTATTAACGGTGACCATAAAGGAAAAGAAGGATACCGATACAATGACAGAGAAGGTGACAAAGGTAAAGTTTGCGACATACAACCTACCAGTGGCGACATGCTGTATAGGATCAAAATTACTTCTCTACAGGAAATTGAAACAGAAAAGTAATTTTATTCACCATCATTCAAATCTATGCACTCCACCTGGAGTGCTTTTCTTTTACACAACTTCTTCTTCACTCCTTAGTTTTAAATTAACCCACCGAGCGTAAACAAATAATAAATCACTCAAACGATTTAGGTATTGAAAAATTTCATCACGCACTTTTACTTCTTTTCCAAACGAAACTAATTCCCTCTCTACTCGACGACAAACTGCTCTAGCTAAATGTAGATTTGCAGAAACAAGACTTCCACCTGGTAAAATAAAATTCTTAAGTTCTGGGAGTTCTTTTTCCATTTGATCAATTTGTTTTTCTAGTTCTTCTATATCTTTTAAAGAGATCTCTCCACTTCGCTTTGCTCCGGTCGAGATGACAGTTATAATATCACTCTGTAAACTCGCAAGTTCACCACTAATTTTAAATATGTCTTTTTGGATATTAATAATGTCATCCCCCAATCCAGTTGAAGGCAAGCTCTGAACCTTGTCTGCCGATGAGGCAGGTTGTTTCAGGATCTCACTGCTGTCATCCTGAGGAACCGAAAGATCTCTTAACAAAGAAACCACCATTCCTAAAACAGAATTAAGTTCATCAAGACCACCTACAACTTGAAGTGTTATACAATCTTTTGTCACTCTTCCCCCGCCGATCAAAGATGTTTCTCCCTTATCCCCTGTTTTTGTATATATTTTCATAATTTCGATTGAATAAAGAATTTTACATCCTGTGCTTTCTACACTCACCTCGGTTATACAAATACTTTCGTATTTGTACGACTCTCGGTTCGTTTGAAAATAAACGATTGAATAAGTTCAATCGTTTATATATTATAGTATAAAATTTTAAAAATTAAAAGAGGTAAAAATAAATTAAATTATTGACAAAAAATATTTTTTATAGTATGGTTAAACATCAAATTGCCCTTTTAATAATAAAAAAGCTGGGAGGTTACCATGAATTATCGTGAAGAACGAGAATTAGAATGGATAACTAAATGGTATCCATACATAGTATTTACATTGTGTTGTATACCAACATATTTTATTGAACTTTGGTTTGATAATTATGCTTGGTGGAATAGCTGGCAAGCTACATATATTGGAAAATGCCTAATAATTATAACACCACTTTTTATATTTTTAACAACTTTGTTCTATTTCATTCTTAAATTTAAGAATGAAATAGAACAACAAAAAAATTAGAACACGGTCCGCACTAGGGCCGTTTTTTTATAAAAAAATAGGGGAGCAAAATACTCCCCTACACTGACAAAGGTATTTAACTGATGCAATCCTGAACTGCAACAGTCACTTCATCCATTGACGACTCTGCACACTTGATGTACAACATTGTTGCCTTATCAAGAAATGCCTTTTCTTTCCAGTCGCTGTATCGTTGAACAAAGTTACTTACCTTGCCAATTGCAGCCAAAAAGAAAATCTCTCCAACCCAAACAAAGCATTTTTGACTCGTGCAAGAATGCTTTTTTTATTTTAAAAAATAAAACAGGCTAATAACCTGTTTTGTTTTTATACTTTTTATTTAGATCAACTACACCCCGTAGTACTTCCACAGTTCAGACACTTATAACAACTACCCGATCTAATTGTTATATGCCCACAAGTTGGACATGGAGGAGCGTCACCCATCATTCCTGATAACTGTTGATCGGCTACATCTCCACCAATTAATTCTTCTTTCATTTCCATTATCACTTCCTCAACAATTTCTTTGTCATCCTGAACTCGTTTCAGGATCTCATCCTTATTTTCTTTATCACCTAATTCCATTGTTTTTTGTCCTTGAATTTCAGATGCTACTTTTGCCATTTGCTCAGCCCTATTTTTTTGAATTCCTTTTGGTTTCACTTGTACAAAATCTGTTCTACCTTCATATTCCATTCCAAGCACTCTGAAAATAAAATCAACAATAGAAGTTGCACTACGAATATTTGGATGATCGGTTATCCCTGACGGTTCAAAACGAGTAAAGGTAAATTTATCTACATACTCTTTAAGCGGTACACCATATTGCAAACCAGTTGAAACAGAAATCGCAAACAGGTTTAATATTGATCTAAAAGATGCTCCTTCTTTATACATATCAATAAATACTTCCCCTAATTTTCCATCTGGATACTCACCAGTTCGTAAAAATACTTTTTGTCCACCAACACTAGATTTAATTGTCATTCCCATTCTTTTATACGGCATTTTTCTTTGCTCTCCTTGAAGATAAATTTTATTTCCATTATCTGTTCCATCGTGAGCATAATCCATCATTGCTTTATCATTTGCAACCAACTGATGAATTGTCTTATTTTCTAAATCAAGAGAAAAATCTTGGTTATCTTTTGCTTGAGTTACATTTACAACCTGTTTTGCCTCCACCGCAATTGATTCCACTTTTTCTTCTACCTCAACCTCTTCCTTGTCCGCCAAAGCTTTAGCGTCGGTGGATTCCTCTTCCTCATCTTCTTTGCTCTCAGTTTTTGTTGTCAAAGGTTGAGATAATTTACAACCATCTCGGTAAATTGCATTCGCTTTCAAACCTAATTTCCAAGAAGCCATATAAGCAATTTTCACATCATCCAAACTTGCTTCATTTGGCATATTAACAGTTTTAGAAATTGCTCCAGATATAAATGGTTGCACCGCAGCCATCATTCTAATATGACCCAAGTAATGAATATATCTTTGACCTTTATTTCCATTCTTATTTGCTGTATCAAACACAGAATAATGTTCTTTTTTCAAATGAGGAGCATCTTCAATCGCCATCGCTCCACAAACATATTCATTTGCTTTTGCAATATCAGAACCAGTATATCCCATGGCATCTAATAAATTAAACTGAGGAGCATTGTATTCTTTTTCTCCAAAACCTAATCTTTTCAAACAATCATCACCCAATGTCCAAGAATTAAAAGCAAAACTTAATTCAAATACTGCGGGTAATGCTTTTTCTAATTTTTCTAAATCTTCTTCAATAAATCCTTTGGCTTTCAAATTTTCATGATTAATTCCAGGAGAATTTTTCAAAGTTCCATATCCTTTTAAATAACTTATGATATCTGTAATTTGTTCTGGAGTATAATTTAAAGTTTTAAGTGCAGTCGGCACCGCTTCATTGGCAATTTTGAAATATCCACCACCTGATAATTTTTTAAATTTAACTAGAGCAAAATCTGGTTCAACACCTGTAGTTGCACAATCCATCACAAGACCAATTGTTCCTGTTGGAGCAAGTACGGTTGTTTGTGCATTTCTATATCCATATCTTTCACCAAGATCAAGAGCTTTATTCCAACTCTCCCGAGCTGCAGCAAGTAAATACGCTGGAGCATATTTTTCATCAATCCCAACTGGTTTAATTTCTAAATTTTCATATTCATCTTCTGGAGAATTAAAAACAGCTCGTCTATGATTGCGAATAACACGAAGCATGTCTTCTTTATTCTCATCATATTTTGCAAAAGCTCCAAGATTTTTTGCAATCTCAGCTGAAGTCGCATAACTTTCTGCTGTCAAAATTGCTGTTATTGATCCTGAAAAAGCAAGCGCTTCTGGAGAATCATAAGGCATACCAGCTGTCATCAAAACTGAACCAATATTTGCATAACCCAAACCTAGAGTTCTAAAATCATAACTACCTTGAGCAATTTCTTCACTTGGATATTGAGCCATCAAAACACTTGTTTCCAAAACAGTTGTCCAAAGTCTAACAGTATGACGAAATTTTTCTACATCAAAATCTGAAGTTTCTGGATTGTAAAAATGAGCTAAATTAATTGAAGCTAAATTACAAGCAGTATCATCTAAAAACATATATTCAGAGCATGGATTTGAAGCATTAATTCTGCCAGAATTTGGACAAGTATGCCATTCATTAATTGTTGTATCAAATTGCAATCCTGGATCAGCACAACTCCAAGCCGCTTGAGCAATCTTATCCCAAAGTTCTGTTGCTGGAAGAGTTTTAAACACATACCCATTTGTACGCCATTTCAAACCCCAATCAGATTCTGTATTTACTGCTTCCATAAAATCCTGAGTAACCCGAATTGTATTATTTGAATTTTGACCAGAAACAGTTTGATATGCTTCACCTTCGTATGAGGAATCATAGCCCGCTGCAACCATCGCTGCCACTTTCTTTTCTTCATTAACTTTCCATTCAATAAATTCTTCAATATCTGGATGATCAACATCAAGGATTACCATTTTAGCAGCCCGACGAGTTGTTCCACCAGATTTAATTGCTCCCGCAGCTCTATCTCCAATTTTCAACCAACTCATCAAACCAGATGAAGTTCCTCCACCTGACAAAGGTTCACCAGAGCCACGAAGAGTAGAAAAATTACTACCAGTTCCTGAACCATATTTAAATAAACGAGCTTCACGAACCCAAAGATCCATAATTCCACCTTTGCCTACTAAATCATCTTTCACTGATTGGATAAAACAATTATGAACCACAACACCATTTGCACAAAACTGTCCACTTTCAGTTTGTATATCATAAACCTCTTCTTCACCAATATATTCAACAGATACTACTGTTTCTTCTGATAAATCATCTTTATCTTTTCCAATTATTTCTTTATTCAAATTTTCAAGTTTTTCTTTTTTATCATCAGAAATAAATCCTATTAACTCTTGATACTTTTTCCTTTCAGAAAAATATGAAATACTTAATTGATATGGATCTTTTCTATTATCACGAGCATCTTGAGATTTAGTAACATTAGAATAAATTCCTAATTCTAAAAGTAATACTTGTACTCCGTGAACCAACTCTTCAGATATAGAAGTCAATACTACATCCCCACTATTTCTTCCGTCTTTATTTCTCATTCGAACACAACCATCAGCTTGAAATAATGATTGTAAAAATAATACTTTTTCTTGTTTACTTCCTTGCAAAATAACATCCGGTACTTTGACAGTATATGATGATTGATTTAATTCATATTCTTCTACATACTCATCTACTGTTTTTGAATCTCTTTTCACAATTCTATATAAATCACTTATTTTATTTTTTACAGCAACTTTATACTCTCCAAAAATATTTTTAAATAAATCAGTTACAAAACTAAATTCATCTTCATTGATAGTAATTACACCAAACAAGGTTGTTTTTTTATTTCTTCCATATTTGCCATAATAACCATCACCTACAACAAAACCAGCTAAGCTAGCTTTATTTACTTTTTCCTCATCGATTTTCTCAATTTTATTCTCATAAGACAAGCTTAATTGTTTAACTTTATCACCAAGAATACTATCTAATTCTTTCCAATCATATTTACCACCATCTTTTAATCTTTTCTCTGATGTTAAAATTCTATGATCATCTGTAAACTCAATATAATTACCATTTTTTAGCAAAGCTCTAAACAACTTTCTTACCCCATTATTTTTAACAGCTTGAATAGCAACATATTTTTCACCATCATAAATCTTTAAATCTATCATATTCTCCTCAACAATTTCTCCTAAATTTAATATACCTTTTTCAGTATACAATTTTGTATCATAACGACCACAGGCATGAGGTTGAGGATGTGAATATGAATCTTTTGCTTTAGTCATTTTTGCAGTATCTTGATCTACATAATAATGACCTTGAGCTGGACCATTAATTCCATAAGCCCAATAAAGACCAGTGTTAAACCATTGAGGAGAATTCGGAGCAGTGATTTGTCCAATAATCATATACACCATTTCATCATAAAAAATCTCGGCATCTTTTTGACTAGCAAAATAGCCATATTTCTCAGCCCAATATCTCCAGGTGCCCGCAAGCCTGTGGGCAACTTGTTTGATGCTTGTTTCTGTTCCTAAAACAGGATGACCTTTCTCATCTAATTGAGGAGTGCCATCTCCATTATACTGAGGAACACCAGCTTTACGAAAATATTTTTGAGCTACTACATCAGTTGCTACCTGTGACCAAGTCTTTGGTACTTCAACATCATTCATTTCAAATACAAGAGTACCGTCAATATTCTTAATTATTGAAGTGCGAAGTTCATATTCAAATAATTCAAATGGATTTTTACCTTCTTCGGTAAACATCCTTTTAAAATGCAAACCTTTTTCAGGATTATATCTGAAATCTGAATCAACTGCATAAATTTTGGTGGCGGTAGCTGTTTGCATATTTTTTAAAGTTATTTTTATTTTTTATAAAAAGACTGATTGTGTCTGATTCCTAGGTTAGACCACAACATATTGTGTCAAAACCCATTTTTCAGTGCATAAATATTATACCACAGCTAAAAATAGTCTGCCAACTTGAGAGTTTTTTGGCTAGAGAAAAGAGAAAAAAAATCATACTAAAAGAGTTATCCACAGTCCTTCAACTTTTAAAAAAACCAACTCTGTAATTAATTTATTTAACATGATTAAAACTTCTAAACTTTAAATATTATTTTGACTTTTACTCAATTCCCAAGTAAAATACATAAATGGAAAAAGATTTATCCGCCGAAGATTTATCCACCGAAGAGGTGGGGGTGGAAAAAGAAAATTTAACAACCCCCGAAGCTTCAAATGATGAAGTAATGCTTGATATTACACTCCGACCTCAAAAGCTGGGTGATTTTGTTGGTCAACAAAAAATTAAAGACAACCTAACCATTGCAATGGACGCTGCAAAAAAAAGAAAAGAACCGATTGAACATGTTTTACTCTACGGAAACCCAGGTCTTGGAAAAACTACTCTGGCTCACATTATTGCTCGTGAAATGGGTGGAGGAATAAAAGTCACTTCTGGACCTGCTCTTGAAAAAATTGGAGACCTGGCTGCAATCTTATCAAACATGCAAACGGGTGAAGTTTTATTTATTGATGAAATTCACAGATTAAATAAAACTATTGAGGAAGTTTTATACCCTGCTATGGAAGACCAATCTTTAGATATTATTATCGGAAGTGGTCCATCGGCCAAAACTATTCGAATGCCTTTAGAACGATTTACTTTAATTGGAGCAACAACTAAAACTTCATTAATCTCTGCTCCTCTACGTGATAGATTTGGACATACTTTTCATTTAAATTTTTATGAACCAGAAGATATTGCTCAAATTTTAGAACGCAATGCCAAAATATTAAGTTCTAATATGCATGAAGATGCAAAAAATACTATTGCCTGTCGCGCTCGTCGTACTCCTAGAATTGCTAATCGTCTTTTAAAACGAGTTCGTGACTATGCAGAAGTGAAACATGATGGTAAAATATCTATAGACGCAGCTCATGGAGCTCTTGATATGCTTGGAGTTGATAAGCTAGGACTTGATGAAGTAGATAGAAATATACTAAAATCTTTAATTGAAAAATTCCAAGGTGGACCAGTTGGATTAAATACTTTAGCCGCTTCAATTGGAGAAGAAATGGATACAATTGAAAATATTTATGAACCATTCCTACTTCAACTTGGATTTTTAGAAAGAACACCAAGAGGACGCAAGGCTACACTAGCCGCCTATCAACATTTAGGATTTAATCCTCCGGTAGAATAAAAAAAACATATGATGAGCATTCCTTTATTCGTATTCTTATTTCTATACTTTGCCTTTCTTTTTGTATTTGTATTTTTTTCCACTGTAAATTTATTACATATGTTTCAAACTGGAGGGATAACTCTTTTAAGTTTTATTGTCACTTTTATTGTAGCAACAATCGCAATTTATACCTTGTTTTTAACTTGGTATTTTTTACAAGGAACAGAATGGCAACAGGTAATAGAAATTCTCCCTAATTGGGGAACTTCAAATAATCAATTTGGAATTTAAAAATATATGGACTTTATCCGTCTAATACATAAAAAATCTTTTGAAAGAATATTACACATCACCCGCAGACACTATATAACTTTTGTGCCAATTGCTTTTTTATTTATTCTTTTAATCCTAGTTCCAGTTATAGTATATTGGTTTATCAATCAACTTTACCCAGGATTTTTAATAAATGATCCTTATTACCAATTAGTAGTTCTATTTGTTAGTTTATATTACCTATCACTTTGCCTTTTCTTCTATTCTTATTTTATTGATTTTTATCTAGATATCTTAATTGTCACAAATGACAGACTAGTTGATATTGAACAAAGAGGATTATTCGCTAGAACAATTTCAGAAGTTGAACTTTTTCAAATACAAGATATTACTTCAGAAGTAGAAGGATTTTTTCCATCACTTTTTGGTTATGGTGATCTAATAATTCAAACTGCTTCAGCAATACCAAAAGTAATTGTACACGACATACCAAATCCTCATGCTCTTAGACAAGAACTGTTAGATTTAGCAGCAGCAGATAAAAAATTTCATAGAGATAATTAAAATAAAAAAGAAACTACAGTTTAAACTGTAGTTTCTTTTTTATTTTCAAACGAACCGAGAGTCACACAAATACGAAAGTATTTGTATGACCGAGGTGAATGCAGAAAACAAAGGGTATAATACCCTTTATTTTAATTTATATTAATACACTCTTTCCACCTCTACACCAGTATAATAATATTTCAAAAGTTGTATATAAGTCCAATCATCTTTTCGCGCTCGCATCACCGCATCATCCATAGAAATTCCAACCCCATGACCAAACATTGATTTTCCTGTATCATACGGGGTTTTTACAGGCTTGATCCAATCTTTATTTGCACCTCCCCAAACTTGTTTCCAATAACGAGTATACCCATCTGAGTGGCCAAAGTATGGTGTGACAACTGGGTTGTTTTTATATGTCACTATTTCTCCTTTTGTTTCTTTTTGTGCTTTAACTGCATTTGGTGCCATCAGCTCATGATTATAACCTAGATATAATTGATCAATTGTTGAAGCATAAACATCAAAAGTTCTTTCATCTCTTGGTACTCCATGATATATATGATAATATGCATAACTTCTCGCTGCCACCATTATAGTTTTCATATACTCAAAGGGTGCCAAATCAGACATCTCACCAATACCAGCAATATACGAACTCAAAGACAATTCATTTACAATATACATTACATCTTTTTTATCAGAATAAACATATTCCATTATTCCACGATATGTATCAAAACGCCTTGAACCTTTCCAAGTGACAGTTCGAGCCAAGGTTGGAATATTAAAATAATGATTCATATCAGATGGAACAAATCTAATTTTTTCTTTTGCAGAAAAAGATAACTCCTTACTTTTAAAACTATACACACCATCTTCATGACCATAGTAATTTAAATCTACCAAAGTATTAGCTGGTAAATCTCCTTTAAATTTATCGCCCTCATAAATTTGATATTCAAATGTCGATTTAAATTTAACTACTGTTTTTGGAGATGTAACTCTAACTCTAATATTTGGTTCTTCTACCAATACCCTATCTGATTTAACTTCTACAACTGGATTATAACTACTCGAAGCATCTTTTAATACCTTTAAATTAATAACCGTATTACTTCCTGCGATTAATTTTGAATTTATTCCTAAGTTAAAATTTATTTTATAAGTCCCAACTTTACTCGGAGCTTTCATTGTAAAACTAACCCAACCAGTATCTTGATTTTTTAAAACCTCTTTTGCATTTGTTAAAATATGTTTTTCACTTTCCCAAGAGCTGTGAGTTATCACTTCTCCACTATTTTGAAGTTCTCCATATAATTCATATTCATCCCAATTATCTTCACCAGTATTTTTATATTTTATTTTAAATTTAACATCATCACCGCCTTGATTCGCAATCATCGTTTTTTTAGTATAACCAACAATCTGTGCTTTTAAATCATCTTTATCTATTTCTCCACTGCTTGCCCCGTTATCACTAGAGGTTCCTCCCCTTTCCAAGGGGAGGTTAGGAGGGGTTGCCTCATCAGTCGAGGTGGTATCGGGGTCATCCTGAACTTGTTTCAGGATCTCTCCCTCCACTACTTTAATCTTCAAATAAAAATAACTACTCTTAATCCAAGTTCTATTTTCTGATGCAAAATAAAACTTCTCAACATACTCTTCAGGTTTTTCTGGAGCATGAAGATTAATTTTTACCTCTGCAATTTCTCCTACTTTTGTAGTTTTTAAAATTTTTCCAACTTGAGAACTAGAAATCCAATCACTACCTGAAAAAACACTCTTTCTATAATTTGGGTCAACTGTATAAACTGAAACATAATTAGTACCACTTGCTTCCCAAGTTTTTGTCCCTGCATTTTTAAATCTAACTATTACTTCTTTTGAACTTCCCGCTGGAATTGTTATTGGATCTGAAACTGATTGATTATAAAATTGTCCTTTGTAGGCAAGATCATTAAAAGGAGGAGGGTCAAATCCAATTGCCTGAACACTTTGAATTCCAACACTACAACACACTAACACTGCAACACTAAAAAATAACTTCTTTAAAAAATTAATCATAAAAATAATAAATTTTTGTCATCCTGAACTTGTTTCAGGATCTCTTCCTTAGATTCTGAAACAAGTTCAGAATGACAGTTGTAGAAAACTTAATATGAATTCTAATACCATACATTATACCATATTTTTAATACCAACCAAAACCAATTAAAGTGTAAGAATTGTGTAAGAGCAAACTCTTACACCCGTATGTTTAAATAAACATACCAAATTGCTTATATAAACTTTTTAAGCTACAATACTACTATTAAATTATGAATTTAATCAAAAAAATAATTCAAAATACAGGTTTGCAAATTATCTCTAAAATCCTAAGTACGATTTTAGGTCTTATTGCAATTGCTTTTATAGCTCGTGCCCTTGGCACAGAACAATTTGGTTGGTACACAACCTCAACTTCTTTTATGCAATTTGTTGGAATACTGGCTGATTTTGGTTTTATGCTCATCACTTCTCAAATGCTTGCTCAAGGACAATTTGAACAAAACAAACTTCTAAATACTCTCTTCACTTGGCGTTTAATAACTGCTGGACTACTTTATGGATTGGCTGGAGGATTAATTTGGCTTTTCCCATATCAATTAGAAATTAAACTTGCCACTACAATCGTTTCTTTTTCTTTTTTCTTTATCACTTTAAATCAAGTATTTACTGGTTACTTCCAACATCGACTTAAAATGATCATTCCAGCCATTGGCGAAGTTTTAGGAAGGGTATTTTTAGTGATTGGAGTACTTTTAATTTACTTTGGAAATTTTACAGAAGTATTTTTAAAATTGGTAATTCTAATTCCTCTAGCATCTTTAGTCTTCTTCTTATTCCTTTTTAAAAATTCTCCTCAAATTAAATTTGAAATAGACAGAAAAATTACTAAAGCTTCTTTCTCAAAAATGTGGCCACTTGCCATCTCAATTATGTTTAATGCTTTTTATCTATTAGGCGATAGAATTATCCTTCCACTTTATATAACTCAAACAGAAGTTGGTTTGTATGGAGCAAGCTACCGAGTATTAGATATTCTTTTACAAATTATTGCTCTTTCTATGGCAATTTTATTACCTCTTTTATCAGCTTCTTGGGCTAAACAAAAATTAGAAGAGTTTAAAGAACGCATGCAATTAAGTTTTGATCTTTTAGCTTTAACAACCTTCCCAATGATTGCCGGTGTAATTGCTTTATCAACTTCAATTATGACTTTTATAGCTGGTGCTGAATTTACAACATCGGGTAAAATTTTATTTATCTTAACTTTTGCAGTTATTGGAATTTACCTAGGACAACTTGGTGGTCATTTTATGTTGGCAATGAACCAACAAAAAAAATCTTTAGTTGTCTTTGCTCTAACGGCAATATTTGGAACAATTGCCTATTTTATTTTCATTCCAAAATTCGGAGTTTGGGGAGCAGCCGGAGTTAGTATCGCCACTGAAACTTTTGCAGGATTAGTTTTGATTTCTCTTTCTATGTATTACGCAAAATATATCCCAAAACTTTTAACACTTTTTAAGATATTTTTATCTTCTATCTTGATGGGGCTCGCAGTTTTTTATATCCCTAGTCCACATGTCTTAATTTCTATTTTTTATGGAATGGTAATTTATGTCGGATTAATCTTTTTACTTCAAGCCATACAAACCAAAACTTTAAAAGAACTATTTAATAAAACCCAATAGTCTGATATAATATAAACAATAAATAATTAGTTTAAAATAATGCTTATGCTATTATCAAAAGTTCGTCTAACTCTATTTTTCTTTTTACTAATTTTAGTAACGATAGGTTTTGGATATTTATTAAAACCATTCTTCTTCCCAATCTTTTGGGCAGCAGTAATCGCCAGTATTTTTTATCCTTTATATGAAAAATTATACGCTAAAATAAAAATAAAAGGCTTAAGTTCTGTGATAATGTTATTTCTAGTATTCTTAATAATATTTTTACCACTAACTGCTATTTCTAGCTTATTAATTAAAGAATCAATTGATATTTATAGTTCAATTGATAATAATAAAGGTGAAATAGCTCAAAGTATACAAGGTGTATTTGATTGGGCTAAAGATAATGCTTTATTACAAAGAATTAGCTTTGATGAATCCTTTTGGATTGAAAAAATCTCTGAATCAGCTAAAACTTTAACTGCTTTCATATTCACAAGTATTAAAAACTTCACTCAAAACTCGGTGGTATTTATAATCATGTTTGTTTTAATGCTTTATTCTCTTTATTACTTTTTTAAAGATGGGAAAAAATTCCTAGAAACCGCCATGCATTTAATTCCTCTTGGAAATAAATACGAAAAAATATTGTATAATAAATTTACAGGAGCTGCTACTTCTGCTTTAAAAGGTACTTTAATAATTGGTGGAATTCAAGGACTCTTAGGTGGGTTAATGTTTGCCTTTCTTGGAATTAAAGGAGCGGCAATATGGGGAATGATTATGGTAGTATTATCTATCTTACCAATTGGAGCTGGTTTAGTATGGGTTCCAGCCAGTATTATATTATTAATCAATGGGCAAACTTGGCAAGGTGTGACACTTTTACTTTTCGGTGTCTTGGTAATTAGTGTAATAGATAATTTCCTTCGACCAATTTTGATTGGAAAACAAACAAAACTCCACCCTTTGATGATTTTATTCTCAACTCTTGGCGGTCTAGCAATATTTGGTTTTACCGGTTTTGTTATCGGACCAATCCTTGCTGCTCTCGTTGTTTCAATGTGGGATATTTATGACGAGCATTATAAAGATGAATTGCTGAAATACTAAATTAAATAAACACTTCTTGTCATCCCTTCGACAAACTCAGGACAAGCTCTGAATTTATTTCAGAATCTAAAATAAAACAGACCCTAATGGGACTGTTTTATTTTGTTGCGGAACCCGGATTCGAACCGGGAACCTCCAGGTTATGGGCCTGGCGAGCTGCCATTGCTCTATTCCGCGATATATTTTCTCAACATTATCTTTTCACTCATTGAAGCGTGTTCAACAGAATCAAACTCTACTTCACTGAGCGGTAGACCGGGCTTGAACCGGCGACCTTCTCGTTGGCAACGAGACGCTCTACCAACTGAGCTACTACCGCGTTTATTAGGCACTATCACCAAATACCATTTTGACTGCAATTTCTATATTTCAGTTAAAATCACTTCAAAATTTCTTAGCTTAGCTAAAGCTAGGCTACAAAATTTATTCAATGATTTTACCTCGAAATCTAAAAATTTCGTTACAAAAGCGTATTTGGCGACAATGCCTTTCAACGTAGAAATAGTATACACAAATTATTAATTTTTGTCAATATTATTCAATTAATTCATAATTAAAAAATCAGTATAAACCCCATAAATTCCCATATTTTCAAATTTATCTACTTCTTCTTGATTATTTATTGTATGAGTAAAAACTGGAATACCTAGGTCACCTGCTTTTTTAATTAAATCACCTTCCTGCCCAAACTGATTCGTTGGTAATGAAATAGCAAAAATCTCTTTTTCATTTATAAAATCTCTTACTAAGTTATGATGATAATTTGCTCGATGCAACATCAACATGATTTTATCAAAACCCAATTCAACTAGATATTTATACTCTTTAAAAAAATAAACTTGTGGAATAATCCTTGATTGTAAATCTGGATAATCATTAATTATTTTTTCTAATGCTTTAACATTATTTTCTTTAATATCAGTTATAAAATATACATCTTCATGACTTTTAAACCATCTAGCAACATCATCTATGTCCATTTGGGTTAAACTGCCCATCATTTCAAAATTATTAAACTCTTCTAAACTTCTAATTCCTTTTTCTTCATTAAACAATCCTTCTATTTCACTTTCCCAACCATGTAGAGCAACGAGTTCCCCATCACTCGTCCAACTCAAATCCATTTCAATAAATCTAAATCCATTTTTATAAGATTTGTTTAATCCTTCTAAAGAATTTGTATATTTCATCCCACCCACACCGCCACTAGCATGAGCAATTAACCTTGGTAATTTTAAATCAGACTTTTCTAAATTAACTTTTTTTGCTTGCCAATTTAAAACATAGACTAATTCTATTTTATCACTAATACTTTTCTTTAAATTTCTTGTTTTTTTAATTAAAGATTCACTACTCAAAAAAAGACCTGTCAACAAAAAAAGCCCAAGCACTAATATTTTTAAATAATTTTGTTTTAAGTAATTCATAAATTATCTAAATTAGGAATAATACAAACAAATTCAAAACTTGCACTAAAAGGATTTTTAAACTGGTGTTGTTCTCCTACTTCTATAAAAATACTCTGTCCTTTTTTAATTTTATATTCTTTTCCATTTTTATCTATAACAACTCCCTCTCCCTCCTCTACTTTAACTAAATGTTCATAATTGTGACTATGTAAAGGAGTATTTCCATTAGAAGAAATCGCAAAATATCTCATAATAATATTTTCTGATTTATTACCTAAACCTACTAATACTTTCATTCTTACATTATTAGCACCTTCCATTTTAACTTTCTCAAATAAAATTTTATCATTATTATTTATTTTCATAATTTTTTAATTTAAAAAACTTTTTTATCCCTACTAATTATAGAATTTAATTCAAAAAAAATCAATCTACCTAGTTAATTACCTAGATTCAAAAACAACCCTTTCAGGTTGTTCTTAGAGCGGGCGACCGGAATCGAACCGGCGTCTTCACCTTGGAAGGGTGGAATAATAGCCATTATACCACGCCCGCATTTTTTCCAAATGTAAGAAAATTATATTACAAAACTAAGTAAAAGTCAATATATAATTACTTAGCTCTCTCAGAATAAGCTCCTGTTTCGGTATTAACCATCACTTCATCATCTTCTTTAATAAAAATTGGAGCTTTAATTTCTAAACCATTATCAAGCACAATATCTTTTGTCACATTTCCACTTGCACTATCACCCCGAACTGCAGGCGGTGCATCTACAACTTTATATTGAACTTTTTTAGGCAATTCAATCAAGACTGGATTCTCACCCTGCAAACCAACTACAACTTTCAAACCTTCTTTTAAATATTTAACATCATCTCCAAGCAAACTAGCTTCTACCTCAACTTGCTCATAACTTTCCATATTCATAAAAGCAAAATTATCACCATCTTTGTAAAGATATTGCATAGTTTGTTTATGAAGTTCAGTCACTTCAAATACTTCACCTGTTCTAAATGTTTTATCAATAATTTTTCCATTTGCAATATTTTTCATTTTTGTACGAACAAAAGCTCCACCCTTACCAGGCTTTACATGTTGATATTCTGTAATTATATATAACTCTCCGTTATATTTTATTACAACTCCTTTTCCAAGGTCTGAAGTAGAGCTCATATTTTTCTCAATTAACAATTAACGATAAATTCTCCCAGTTGTGCCGGGAGAATTTATTTTATTTTTTATTTTGAAGTGTATGACATTAATCCTGCTTGTCTAGCTCTTTTAATTGCATTAGCAACTTTTCTTTGATGCATTGCACATAAACCACTTCTACGACGAGGCGCAATCTTCATATATGAAGAAACAAAACGACGTAAATTTGTAACATCTTTATAATCAATAACCACATCTGGGTTAGTACAATAAAAACATTTCTTAACTTCTATTTTTCTCATAATTTTTATTATTAAAATGGAATATCTTCAACTTTTATTTCTTCTTCTACAACTTCAGCTGGAGCAGGAGCTTGAGAACCTTGATTATATGATGATCCGCCATCATTAGATCCTTTAGAATCTAACATAATCATACTACTACCTACAATTTCAGTACGATATCTTTTAACACCGTCATCAGGAGTCCAATCTCTTGTTTGTAAACGACCTTCGACATAAATACGAGCACCTTTTTTCATATATTGACTAGCAACTTCTGCTAATCTTCCCCACAATACTACATTGTGAAATTCTACTTGCTCTTGTTTTTGTCCACTTTTATCATTCCAAACACGATTAGTAGCAACACCAAAACTTGTTACGGCGTTACCAGTTGATAGGCTTTTTAATTCTGGGTCACGTGTTAAACGACCGATTATTGAAGCACGATTTAAATCCATATATTTATATTAGTTAATAAGTTAATTTGAATTAAGACATTATCGTCGAATACGCTTTTGTAATAAAATTTTTAAATTTCGAGGTAAAATTACTGAATAAATTTTAAAGTTTAGCTTTAGCTAAGCTAAGAAATTTTGAAGTGATTTTAACCGAAATATAGAGATTATAGTCAAAATGGTATTTGGCGATAGTGTCACTAAATATTAAATTTTAATATCTCCGTCTAAAATTTCATCCAATTTCTTATTAATATCCTCCATATTTACTTTTTCAGCAGGTTTCTCAGTTGTTTTTTCCTCTTTTTTGTCATCCTGAACTTGTTTCAGGATCTCATCCTTCTTTTCTTCTTTCTTATCCTCTTTTACAACTTCTTTTTTCTTCTTTTCTGAAGTTTTTTCCATTGCCCCAGCAGATGAATAAGAAATTGTCTTATTACCACCAGCTTTTACACTAAAAATGCTGATAATTGAACGTAATAAATCACGTTCTAAGCCTAATTTGCTATGAATATACTTTAGATCTTCTGGTTCAACAGAAAATACTATTGTATAAAAATATCCATATCTAATTAATTTGATAGGATATGCTAAACGATTTTTTCCAAGTACGTCTAAATGAGCTTTTTCGTCCTTTTCCTTAACCAAAGTTAAGATTTCAGCAGAACGAGTTTCGGCTTCATTTTCATCTAAAGTACCAGGTAAAACCAATAATAATTCGTATTTCTTCATATTATTTTTTTCAATTTATGCACCACCCTGGAAGATGGCATGGAAAGTTGAAAATTCAACTTGCGTAAATTGTTATTAATTAAATGAGATGTACAAATAATTGTACAAATTAGATACTAGGGAATAAGGTCCCTAACCAAAGGTGCATATATATTAGCAAAAATATTAACTTTAGTCAACCCTGTTAACAAAATTTATTTTCCTAAAATTTAACCAAGGGAATATTCTAAAGATACTTTAGAAATAATTTCTACAGAATCAAAAATAGATACGCCACTTATACTCTTTTTTGAAATAAGCATCGGTAATTCTGTACATCCCAAAATAATTGCCTCTGCACCGTCTTGAATCATCTTATTCATGAATTTATACATCAGATCAGAGTCTTTTTTGGTATTTTTCCCAACCATGATGTTTAATATCATTTTATTAACTAATTCTTGTTCTTCTTTAACTAACTTAACACACTCTATACCTTTATTATTTAAAGCTTTGTTATACAATCCTAGCTCGTTAGTTGTCTCAGACGCGATAAATCCAACTTTTTTTACCCCAATATTAGAAACATGTTTAACTGTTTCATCTATCAAATGCAAAATTGGAATATCAACAGCGTCACTCAAATCATCAAAAAAAATGTGAACAGTATTACAATTTACAATAATAAAATCAGCTGAACCTTTTTCAAGTACTTTTACTCCTTCTACTAATTGTTTTTTAATTTGGTCGTAATCAACTATACCAGTTTCATCAAAACCTTTTAAACCTATGCTGTGCAAAATGATTTCAGGAAATTCAAAATCTTGAACTGCTTGATAATCAACCTGCGCTTGCATGATAATTTTTTTATACAAAAAACAACTAGCTAAAGGCCCCATTCCTCCTAAAATTCCTATTTTCTTTTTAAATTTCATATAATATTTATATTAAAAGTTTATTTAAAATTATGGTCGGGGGAAATTAATCCCCCAGACCACTTAAACCTCCATCTCCCAGAATTTTCCATTCAAATCATACAGAATAACTGTAAGTGAAAAATCTGGTATTGCTTTAGCAATAAGACGAAGTAAATCACGCTGTTCACTCTCATAAAACCACGGAAGAATATTTATACCTTCCTTAAAACCTTGTTTACTTTTCCATAAAGTAAGTCCAGCATCTAAAAGAACACAATTAGGAAAGCCACTCTTGTTGGTGACAGAAAAACCGGAACAAAACCAACGACCATCATTTCCAACCCGAGCTCTTTTTTTACGAGACAAATTCTTTAGTTTTTCAAGAATTGTAAGAGCATAAGGAACCATCGCAGATTCTAAAATAGTATTATCTGCATCAGCAATAAAAGGTATTACAGGTAAATTGCGTTCTTCTTCTCCGACATCTTCAACTCCATGAACATCATCTACATACAGAACTGTTTCATCCCTACTGCTCTTTAAATTTTCTAATACGGACCATCCAATCTCTGATAATTTAGTAACTCCTTTTGCCTGATAATAATGACCTGACTCAAGTATAACTTTCACGATATACCTCCTTTGTTAGTTACCTCCACCTTAGAGGCAACTGACAATTTTCAAATATTAATTTAAAAACTCACAAATAACTCCAAAGCATTGCAAAGGAATCTGCGACGATTAAATATAAATAGATTAATAAACATACTCAAAAAAAAATTAAAAACAAAAAAACCTCTCTGATTCGAGAGATTTGTTAATTTTTTTAAATAGAAAATAACACCTAACTCGAACAGGAGAGGCTCATACGACGTACTTGATTTATTAGTAAAATACTTTTCATATTAATTTAAATATAACAAATACACCAAACTTTGTCAAATTAAAAACAACATAATAAATTATTTTTTTCCTTTTCCCAAAAACTCAAGAATATGCTACAATATATTGTGTTCCATAATTCATGCACTGTGCATTATAAATTTTATGTTATCAAACAAAAACCTCAAAGAAATCATCAAAAAATACAAGATTGAAATTGATCCTCAGGAATTAAAAATGGCTGAAAGTACATCTACTCAACAAAGCAAACCTTTGGAAGAAATTTTGATGCACAAAGAATTAATTGATGAGGAAGAAGTTTACAAAAATGCAGCTGATTTTTTTGATGTTGATTATGTTGAACTTAAAAATAAAGAAATTAAGAAAGATGTCTTAGATTTAATTCCAGCTCCACTGGCTGGTGCTCATCAAGTAGTAGCTTTTGATAAAGATAAAGAACATATTAAAATTGCCATGCTTGACCCAACAGATATTCAAACTGTTGAATTTTTACGTCGCAAAACTGGACTTGAACCTCGTGTATATATCACTTCACCAACTGATCTTAAAAATGCTCTTCGTCGCTATCATGCCGAACTTGAAAATGACCTAAACCTAACAGTTGTAAAAGAAGGAGAAGGTGGACAAGTTGATACAAAAAGTCTTAAAAAAGCAGCGGAAGAATTACCAGTTATTAATATTGTTAATTCTGTTTTAGAACATGCAGTTTATGAGGGGGCCTCCGATATACATATTGAACCGGCTGAAAAAGAAGTTGACATTCGCTATAGAGTTGATGGTATTTTAAAACAAGTGATGACCCTTCCAAAAACAATCCAACATGGAATTATCGCTCGTATTAAAATATTATCTAATTTAAAACTAGATGAACACATGATTCCACAAGATGGTCGTTTTAAAATTCAACTTCAAGATGAAAAAGTTGCTTTTCGTGTTTCTATCTTACCAGTTTATGATGGTGAAAAAATAGTTATGCGTATTTTACACGAAGGAGCCAAACCTTTAACTTTAGAACAATTAGGATTTTTAGATAGTGCTAAAGAAAAAGTTGAAACAGCAATGAAAAAACCTCATGGAATGATTTTAGTTACTGGTCCAACTGGATCTGGAAAAACAACTACTCTTTATTCTATCCTTGGAATTTTAAATCAACCCGGAGTAAACATTTCTACTGTGGAAGATCCAATCGAATACCGAATGGCTGGGGTTAATCAAAGCCAAATTAATCCAAAAGTTGGTTTTACTTTTGCCTCAGGACTCCGATCACTACTCCGTCAAGATCCAAATATTATTATGGTGGGAGAAATCCGTGATAAAGAAACTGCTGAAATTGCTGTTCACGCTGCGATGACTGGGCATCTTGTACTTTCTACTTTACATACCAATGACGCCCCAACTACACTACCTCGTTTATCTGACATGGGTGTTCCTCCATTTTTAATTGCTTATACTGCAAATATTATCGTTGCACAAAGATTATCTAGAAAAATTTGTCCACATTGTAAAAAAGAATATAAATTAGATGCCTCTGCCGTAAAAGAACTAGCAAAAGTATTTGATACAAAAAAATTGGAAGAATTATTTAAGAAAAATATTAAAGACGCAAAAAATACTGACACGGTAACTTTTTATCAAGGAGAAGGTTGTTCTAGGTGTGGAAAAACTGGCTCTAAAGGACGGCTTGGAATTTACGAAGTAATGGAGATAGATGACGGATTAGTAAAACTAATTAATCAAAAAGCTGATGCCAATATGATTAAAGAATACGCTCGAGAAAATGGAATGAATACAATGTTAGAAGATGGGCTCATTAAAGCAAAACTCGGATTAATTTCTATTTCCGAAATACTTAGAGTTACAAAAGATTAAATAAATCTTATGAAAAATACAACTGATAAAAAACCAGAGCTGGATTTACCAGAGATGCATATAAAAATAAAGAAAGAAAGAAAACTTTCTCCTTTTGAGGAAAAGCTAAATAATTTTGTAGGAAAAATAGCTAGAGTTCCTTTTGTAGATAAAATGCTTTTTATCCACCATCTACACATTATAGTAAAAGCCGGTCTTTCCATTATGGAAGGTCTTAAAATATTAAGCAAAGAAACTCAAAACAGAAAATTAAAAGGAGTTATTGAAGAAATTAAAATAGAAGTCGAAAAAGGTAAACAACTTAGTGAAGTTTTAGAAAAATATCCTAAAATTTTTCCTTCTTTATACGTTAGTATGATTTCTGCTGGTGAAACTGCTGGAAAGATGGAAGAAGCTTTAGAACAAGTTTATGACCAAATGAAAAAAAATCACGACTTAACTTCTGCAATTCGCGGAGCAATGATTTATCCAGCGGTTATAGTGATAGCAATGATAGGTGTTGGGGCTTTAGTTGTTTTCTATATCTTACCTCAAATTTTAGTAATGTTTGAAGAATTTGATTCTGAGTTACCAATTACAACTAGATTTTTAATGTGGATAGTTGATTTCTCTAAAAAATATGTTGTACTTATTGTAATCTCCTCAATAGCATTTATAACTGGTTGGATAAGAATGTTAAAAGTATTAAAATTTAAAAGAATTATCCATAGAATAAATTTAAAATTACCAATTGCTGGAAAAATTATTAAAAAAATTAATTTGGCTCGTTTTAGCTTAACTCTGTCTTCTCTACTCAAAAGTTCTATCCCAATTATTGATGCCACAATTATTGCTTCAGAAGTTGTTGGTAATTATACTTACAAAGATATTTTAAGATACGCTGCAGAAAACCTCAAAAAAGGTGAGACTTTATCTTCAATACTTTTAAATTTTCCTGATGTTTTTCCACCAATGGTAACTGAAATGATTATGGTTGGAGAAGAAACTGGTCAATCAGAAAATATGTTACATGAACTTTCTGTTTATTACAGCGATGAAGTAGACCAAACAATGAAAAACTTTTCTACTATTATTGAACCTGTTATAATTTTAACCTTGGGTTTAGGTGTAGCTGGTATTGCTGTTTCTGTTTTAATGCCAATGTACGCTATGACTCAAAACTTTTAATCTATGTTTTTACAAAATCCTTTCAATGGAGCTTTTGGATTAGATGTTGGAGACCTATCCATCAAATTAATTCAACTAAAAACTCATTGGAATTTAAAAAACAAAACTTATTATACTGTTGAAGAAATGAGAAGCATAAGTCTGCCACCAGGCTATATTGTTGATGGTGAAATACAACAGCCAGAAATGGTACGAAAAAAACTCTTACGACTTCTTGGAAAAACAGAAAATAGAAAAGCAATTACTTGTCCTTGGGTCGTGGCTGATTTACCAGAACCAAAAAGTTTTCTAAAAATAATTGAAATAGATGTACCAGAAGAAGAATTAACCGATGATGATATAATTGCTCAAGCAAAAAAACACCTTCCTCTTGATATCGAAAAAACTTATCTTGATTGGCAGGTAGTTGAAAATGGTGGAAATAAAAATAGTACAAAAGTTGTTATTGGTGCTTCTACTAAATCTACTGCTGATATTTATACTTATTTACTTGAAAGTGTTGGATTAAGGTTATTAGCTCTTGAATTTGAAGGTGTTTCAATTGCTCGAGCAATGATTACCTCAAGCAAAGATTACGAGGGAGAAGCTAGAGCGATTTTAGATCTAGGAGCTACTAGATCAAGTTTAATTATTTATGATAATGAAGCTATTCAATTTAGTATGGAAATAAACTTTTCTGGAGAAATTCTAACTACTGCTATTGCCCAAGGATTAAAAATAGATCATGCAAAAGCAGAAAAATTAAAAATAAAAAATGGATTAATACATGATAAAAATTTTCCTAAATATATCAAAGTAGTATCACAATTTACTGATGACTTAATTGAAAAAATAGAAGAAGTAATAAAATTTTACAAAGACCATTTTAAAGAAACAAACGATATTACTCACATAACAATGTGTGGTGGTTTGTCTAATTTAAAAAATCTAGATAAAGTTTTAAGTGAAAAATTAAAAATAGAAACTGCTCCAGGACATGCTTGGAAAAATCTACTTCATCCAGATGAAAATTATTTTTCTGAAACCAATGGACTGCCTTATGCTTCTGCTATTGGTCTGGCTTTACGAGCAGTTGGTAATATAGATGAACAAAAAATATGATGGAAATAAACATAAATCTACTAGCTCCTAAAAAAAGAAAAAGGATTAAAAAACTTATTATATTTTTATTTACTAAAAACCTATTAGCTTGGGTTGTAATTACTACTGCAATCATTAGTATGGTTTTACTTTGGAGCTGGCTTGTTTTAGTAGAAGAATTTCAAAACCTAACTGAAAGCACAACTTTGGTCAATAAAGAATATAGTGGATATAATCAAGAAATAAGAGACATAAATAAAATTATACGCGAAACAAATAAATCTCATGGTGATTATACAAAAATAACTCCAAAAATTTTAGAATTTTCAAAAAATCTTCCTAATGATATAAAACTAAACTCTTTAAACTTTGATTTTAAAAATGGTAGTATAGAAATAAACGGGATTTCAAAAACTAGAACTTCTTTACTTGATTATCAAGAAAAATTAAAAGGAATATCCTGGATAGGAGAGGTTAGTATCCCAACAAATCAATTATTTAAAAAAGAAAATATCAGTTTTAGTTTTACTACTAAAATTAAAAATTAATATGCAATTAGATATAGAAAAAAAATTAATAATAACAGTTGGTGGCTTTATTTTAATAGCTATTATTGTTGCTCTTACAATTATATTACCAACTATAAAACAAATTGCAGATATTAACAAAAACACCCAGCAAGTACGAATGTACATGGAAAAAAAACATAATGGGATTATGGGATTGCGTAACGCAAAAATAAAAGCACGAGAAATTAAGGAAGAGGTCTTTTCTTTTGTAAATTATTTCTATTATCCAGAGCAAGAATTAAAACTTATCACTCAGCTGGAATCTATCTCAACAAATAACAAGGTAACACAGAACATAAATGGTTATGAAATTAAAGACGGTACTGCTAAATTATCTTTAAATATTATTGGTGATTATAATGACACTCTTAACTATCTAAGCGAACTTGAAAATATTGATTACTTTATAAGAATAAATTTTTTACATTTAACCCAAGAACAAGATCGTAATACAAAAACTCCAGTTACAAAAATAAATTTAGAACTAAGCATATATGTCAATACTAAATAAATTAAAATTACAACTAAAGCTAAAAGCCGGCGATAAAAAGAAAAAAAAGGGAGCATGCTTGACTACTTGGCGTATAATTACTATGATAATAACGACTATTTTAATTATTGGGATTTTTAGCACTTTTTATTTTGCTTATAACAACATATACTTAACTTTAGCCAATGCTCATTCCATCTTTTTACTGGAATTAAACATGGGTGAAGAAAGTGTTGATGGTGATGGGTATGAAAAAGCAAAAATATATATAGAACAAAAAAAAGATAAAATAATTTTAAATGGAAACTTAAGAAATGTTTTTGAATATGATACATCAACAACAAGTCCCAAAGGGATCCCTTCGGTTGACTTAGAAACTGTTTCCACAACTACTTTAGAAGTAAATTAAAAAAACATGAATAATACACACTGGTTTATTTTAGGACGTGAATCAAAACTTTCTGCAGCGGAAATTACTGCAGTTTTAAATTTACCACTCTTAAAATACAACAACGAAAAAATATTAAAAATTACAGGTCAAAAAATTAAACCTGAAATGATTAATAACCTAGGAGGCACTATTAAAATTGGAGAAGAATTAGGGGAAAACTTAAGTTTAGAAGAAGTAAAGAAAAAAATTATTGAAGATTTAAAAGACCATACTGGTAAAACAGTATTTGGTTTGTCTTTTTTTAATACAGACAATAAAAAAATCGGCATTGAAATTAAAAAAGAATTAAAAAAACTAGGAAAGTCTGTTAGATATGTGGCGGGAAAAGAAAAGGAATTAAACGCTGCTCAAATTATTGGAAACAAGATAATACAAAAAGGTGGGGATTACTTGGTTGAATACCCAATAAATAATAGGGAAAGAAAATACAACCTGGCCAAAACAATATCCGTACAAAATGTAAATGAATGGAGTAAAAAAGATTTTGATAGACCGGGGTCTGATTCTTTTTCTGGAATGCTTCCACCAAAACTTGCCATGACGGTGATTAATTTATCAGGAGCTGAAAAAACAGATGTGATTTTAGATGCTTTTTGTGGATCTGGGACTGTTTTGACAGAAGCTTTGTATATGGGCTATAAAAATTTAATTGGAAGTGATTTATCTGACAAAGCAATCTCAGATACTGAAAAAAATGTTGAATGGATAAAAGAACAATGCCAAACTAAACAACTTACCACTTGTCATTCTGAGCTTGCCGAAGAATCCCTTAACATTAAAGTATTCCAACATGACGCTTCTTCACTTTCCGAAGAACTAGAATCAAATTCAATTGATGTAATAGTTTCCGAACCATATCTTGGAAAACCATTAACCGGAAGCGAACCAAAAAGCTTTTTACTAAAGCAAGTAGAAGAACTTAAAAGTTTATATGGAAGTGCTTTTGAAAATTTTAAAGAAATTTTAAAATCAGACGGAGTAGTCGTTTTCGTAGTACCAAAGTTTAAGCTTAAGGATGGCTGGATAGTGGTAAATATTTTACCAAAACTAAAAGAACTGGGTTTCAAAATAGAACCAATGCTTGAAAAAGAAAATCATATAGTTTACTGCCGACCAAACCAAAAGGTAGCCAGAGAAATTTTTAAATTCACATTGTCATCCTGAGCCTGTCGAAGGATCCCTTAAATAAAATAACACCTCCTATAGGAGGTGTTATTTTAGAATACACCATAGAGTACTCTATAGTGTATTCTACTTCAAAGTCTTCCACCAACTCTTCCAAATACTTTTTAAAGTTTGAGCAATAGCAATATCTTCAATAATAACTGCCATCGCTGGCCTTCGAAAACTCATCATTGCTACTTTATTTCCATAAATATTTATCTCTGTATCAAATTGAACTTCATTCACAATTTTTGTTTCACGTAATTGTTCTTTATCTTTCTCCTTCACGGTCTTTGCCATCTCACCAGCTTTACTAATACTATAAAATTTTATTTTTCTTTTTGTTCTTTCTTTGGCAAAATTCCACATATACTTTTCATCCATTGTTTTAAGCATTTTATCATAATCAGAAAAAGCATAAATAGTTTGTCCCGTAATAAGTTGATCTTTATAAGCGTCTTCTACTCCTTTTTCTCCTTCATAAAATCTCACTTTTGGTTTGTGTCCTGGTAAATTAAAAATTCCTTTTAATTCTGGTAATACTTTTTCAATATTCTTTAAATTTTCCTTTGCTTTTTCTACCAACACACTCGGGTCTTCAGGAATAATCAAAGTTTTACCTTGTTTTTTTATTTCTGTAAAAAAACCTTTTTCTTTCATTTCTCCTAAAAAATTATAAATACTAGTGCGTTTTACGCCAGATTTTTCTGATAACTCCTGAATACTTGCTCCACCCAATTCTAAACAAGCCAGGTAAACTTTTGACTTCTTTTTATCTAAGCCTAAATTTTCTAAAACATTATTTAGTTCCATGTTGCTCACCTAAAATATCCAAACTTGCTTTAACAGATAGATTGTTTGTTGCTAAAAGTTCTACCCTATCACCAAATTCATTTTTTATTGGTGTTAAAAATTCATCAGCCCAAGAAGGACTTAAAACTTTTACTCCTTCAAAACTAATTACAATTTTTTCTTTTCCATCCTTTGGCAAAAGATAAGCCTTAGCAGATAAATATGCTTCTTTTCCATCGGGACGTGAAGTTAACAACTCTCCAAATTTTTTTAATTCTATTTTCATAATTTAAAATTTAATTATAATTAAAGTACCAGGTATATTATTTTTTGATTTTTCTATTCTCATTCCATCTCCTGTAATACTACAAATCATATCACCAGAATAGTATTTCAAATACCAATTATTTTCTATAATAATTTTTTTAACATACTTCAAGCCATTACCTCTCTTTTCTGGAGCCCGACCAGAAATAATTTCTGTAAAAGCAACTTTAAGTGCTTCTTTATGATTTTTAATATCAGGACGAACTTTTTTTAAAGTGTTATACACACCTTGACCCCTATCTGCTAATAAAATATTTCTATTTTCTTTATCTATACTAAATAATACTCCGGGAACATCTATCCATCTTCCTAAATTATGATCAAAAGAATTATTACCAATTTCACCAATACCTGCAACTAATAAATATATCACTTCTTCTGGGAGTAAACCAGATAATTCCTTAATACTTTTTTCCAATCGGGCTTGAAAAACATCACGAGTAGGGGATAACTTTTCTGGAAGAATATCTTTTTGACTTCCGGTAATAGCCCAACGAAACAAGTTTTCTTCTTCACTAGTTTTTTGATCCATATTATTAATATAAAAATAATTAACTTTTGGTGGTTTGCCTATCTTTATGATTTCATTCTTATGAATTAAATCTTTTAAATGTCTAAAAACCACTGCTTTAGTAAAACCAACTTCTTGCGTTATTTTATATGCTCTAATACCAGAATTTCGTTTAATTAAAGCCAAAATCTTGTTTTTTGTGTCTGTTTTCATGGTAAATTATTATTTTTCAACTATTTTTATATAAGTATACTATTTATAATATACTGTATACTATAAATAGTATACTATAAATCAATCGTATTGTCAACTCTATACTAGGCTAAACTTTATTATTCCACCTTTTATAAAAGCCCTGTGTGTACAAACCTTGCCCAACCTTAGGTAAATTCATCCACTGTTTACTTTTTAGACATATATCCCAATCTATTAATTACCTAATTCTATACTAACTATAGCATATTTTACCACTTTTGTCAAGTTTTTATCATATTTCGTCTAAGATATTGACAAAATAGTATTTTTGGGGTACTATTTAATGTTCTAAGAATCCCTTTGGGATTCATGGTGAAACGACGTTCTTTACAACAAAATCTCAGCTTTAAGCTGGGAAGGAGGATAAAATGGGATCTATATTAATTGGAAGCTTTGCTCTCTTAACGTTAAGTCTTATAGTATCGATAGGATTCAGAGACACAAATGAAAAATTTTCTGATGAAAATTCCAAAAAATATGCTTTTTACCTTGGAAAATTCGTATATGGCATAACTAATTTCACAAAAAACCAAGGTGGATGGTGGCTCGCCGATTATCTAGGGCAGAAGTTCTACAGTAAAAAATTTAATTGGGAACAGCTCCAAATAGAACTTTACACTCCACTACCTTTCTTAGGTAAAATTAGGAGATGGGCTTTGAAAAAGATGTTGACATGCATTCAATGTGAATGTTCAATCATTTATTACTACGACAGCGGAATCGCAAAAATGGAAGTTTTAAAATGGATTTCCAAAAAAGAAGTAGAAGAAGCTAAGAAATTATATTATTTAAATGAATGGCGTGAAACTACCAAACGTTTAGATAAAATTCTTGCTTAACTCTTGTTGGGAGCCGACCACTTCGGTCGGCTCCTACCTTTTCTTGAATCACTAAATAGTTTGGTGGTTGAAGGTGAAGGGGCTCTTTAAAATTAATCCGACAGAAGTCGGAAGGAGAAAATCATGGAAAATATTAAAAAAAAATGCAACAGATGTATTCTAGCTTCTTTATCAGAAGAACAACTACTAAAGTTTTGGAAAGAAATTACAAGGGAAAAAGAAAGGGATTTGCTTCAAAAAAAATTTGAGAAACAATTAACGACATTAAAGAAACTAAATTGTCCTCAAATTATCTTGGATATACTTCTTAAACAACGAGATACAGTATTGGATAAAGCAATAAAAATGAGTATATCAGAAAAAAACATTTCTTTTATCCCAGTAATTCCAAAAGGATATATTAGTATTTATAGCCAATTACAAATGGCTAATATCAACACTAATTTAACAGAAGCAGATGAATTTTTGTTTAACCAAGATCTTGGCTCACAAAAACCACCTAACAAACCATACTATATATTTAATATCCGAAAGAAAAAAAGTAGCATATTATCTCGTGATACAGCACCAGAAACACTTACAATCTACGAAGGTATCGCGCTGTGCATCCACACGAATACTTTAATAAATGACGGAGAAATAAATTGTTGCAAAACACAATATATGTATCAAAGAAGTATGCTACAAATAAAAAATATAATTGAAGCAACTCCTGAACTCATATGCTTAAGAAACGAAAAGATGGAAGAAAATATGCTATACCATTATAGATAGTATTTAATAAAAACCGACCTAATCGTGAAAACGAGAAGGTCGGTATTTTTTTGTTTAAATTATTTAAGGGATCCTTCGGTTCCTCAGGATGACAAGTAGAAGGAATTATTCAGTTCCCCAGAATGACAAATGAAAAAAACTAAGCAATATGATAATAAATTACATCACCATCTTTAACTTCATATTCTTTTCCTTCCAATCTCATCTTTCCTGTTTCTTTTATTCCACTCCAACCATTATTATCTACAAAGTCTTTCCAACCTACCACATCGGCTTTTACAAATCCTTTGATAAAATCTGTATGAATAACTCCGGCTGCTTCAGGTGCTTTTGCCCCTGATTTAACAGTCCAAGCACGAGTTTCTGGCTCTCCAGATGTAAAGTAAGTAATTAAATTCAACATTTTATAACCAGCACTAATCAATTTATCCAAACCTGTTTCTTTTATTCCTAACTCACTTAAATATTCTTTTGCTTCTTCATCTGATAAAGCAACAATTTCTTCTTCTAATTTTGCACAAATCGCAATCACTTCTGAATCATCCACTTTAAATTCTGTACTCTGTTTTCCTTCATCCACATTCACAACATACATCATTGGTTTTTTTGTTAAAAGATGCAGGTCTTTTATCAATTCTTCTTCATCTTCATTTAATTCTAAACTTCTAGCGGTTTTACCTTCTTCAAAAACTTTCATTAATTTTTCAAGTAATTCTATTTGTGGTTTTAATTCTTTTAAATTTGCACCTTTAGCTTTCCCCTTTACAGTGCTTAATCTTTTAGACACTGTTTGCATATCTGCTAAAATTAATTCCAAACCAATTACTTCAGCATCACTATCTGGATCAACTTTATCATGAACATGAGTAATATTTGTATCAAAAAATTCACGCACAACTTGAATAATCGCATCTACTTCACGAATATGTGACAAGAATTTATTTCCCAAACCTTCACCTTCACTTGCACCTTTTACAATCCCAGCAATATCTACAAATTCAATTGCTGTTGGAATAACTTTTTTTGATTTTGAAACTTCACTTAATTTATCCAATCTTTCATCTGGTACATCGATAATCCCTACATTTGGTTCTATAGTACAAAAAGGATAATTCTCAGCCTGAGCTTGAGAACCTTTTGTTAATGCATTAAATAAAGTAGATTTTCCAACGTTGGGTAAACCAACAATTCCAATTGATAATGACATAGGTTATTTTATTAATCTTTTATTTCTAAAAGCTATCCCTGAAGCCGTTTTTAAATATTTCTCAAAATCTAAAGCTTTCTTTTTGTTAATAAACACGCAATAATAAATTAATTTCCAAGGTTTAAATTTATTAGTATATAAAGATTTTCCTTTGTTATGATCCTCCAACCTACTATTAGTATTCTCAGAAAACCCTGTATAAATTTGCTTAGGATATTTTTTACTCTGAATCATATAAATATAGTACATATTACTTTTAGAGAGCCGTGCCATTCGTAGCGCAGCCGTTATAGATAGTACAAATTTCATTGTTATTACACCCATCCTTCACTAAAGTTACGGAGGGCATTCTTCGCTAAAGCTTATAATGGCCGTGCCATTCGTAGCTTTAGCGAAGAATGGTGGACCTTAGGGGATTCGAACCCCTGACTTCCTCCATGCCATGGAGACACTCTAGCCAACTGAGCTAAAGGCCCTTTAATATTTAAAGTTAAAAAAAGTATATTATAAAAAAATACTAAAGTCAACCCTGTTAAATAATTTTTGTTATGCAAAAATTAAAATCAAAGATTTTATTTATACAGGGTCAACCCTGTTAAATAATTTTTGTTATGCAAAAATTAAAATCAAAGATTTTATTTATACAGGGTCAACCCTGTTAAATACTTTTAAATACTATTTTTTCTTTTCTAAATTAATATCAACAGCAACAACACCTTCTTCTTTCCCTTGTAAATTAATTTCACTAGTATTTTTTAAATCATATTTATTATGTTCAAAAGTCACATAATACTTATTATCTCCCGCCAAAAAAGTATATCTTCCTTTTTTGTCAGTTACCTGAGTAGATATTAATTTATTAAATTTAGAATCAAAAAGTCTAGCAATAGTTTTTCCTAAAGGTTTTTTACCACTTTCATCATATACAACACCCCACCCTTTTGGCTTTCCAGGCATTGCCAAACGACGAAATACAAAGAAAATAAATAAATGTGATACAAGCAAAGCCCACATATACCAAACTGGTGATATGTATAAAGCAATTACTGTAACAATTAAACCTAACCAAGAAAAAGCAACTTGTAATCTTCTGCCAAACTTTGCGAGCCTGATTTTTAATAAAGGTTTTACTTTTTGATCTTCTGGATCAAGCGGAATATTCGGAGTTATAAAAGTACCACCTTCATCAACTACTATTTCTTCTCCATGATAAATATCTATTCTAATACCATCTTCTTTAATCTCGCCAAGCAAAGCAGATGGGAAAACTAAACCATGTTTATGAGCCACTAATTTATATCTACCTTGCTTAACAGAAAATATAAAACGTCCATTTTTATCAGTCACTCGAGATTGTACAACCCTATTAGTTGCAATATCTAACAATCGAACTGTTACCAAATCAACTGGCAATTTATTTAGAGAATTATAAACTTGACCCCATTTTTTACGCTTTCTTCTACCTAACAACAATAATGGTTGTAAAAATAAGAAACGAAGTAAGTTTAATAGGTTAAACCAAATAGATGGTAAAGTTGTCACCACCACAGTACCAATCGCTGAGGGAGCAATTACTTTTTTAGCTGTTGCTTCAACTAATGGATTATCAACTGTTTCTTTAAAAACTTGCACTGTTCGCTCAACCACAACTTTTGTTTTTTCGGTAATATTTTTAGCAACATTTACTATATTTTCTTGAATCGAAGCTTCAGGATCAATCACATCAATTATTTTTTCTAGTTTTATAATCAAACTCAAATTATTATTAATCACATTATTACTAACAACAAAAATCTGAGTTTTCCTTTTATAAAACCTTTCTTTTTCAATCTCTAAAGAATAATTACCATTTGGCATAACCCAACCATACTCACCCTGTTCATCTGTATTAAATGGATTTGGTTGACCATAGATACTTGTTTCAAATTTTTCACCATCTTTAAATAAAGTCACTTTTACTCCTACCACCGGCACATCATCTTTTGTAATAATTTTACCATCTGGCAAACTATCCAAATTTACCAAAACCGATGCTAAAGAAATTTGATTTTCATTCTCTTCCTTATAAACACCTTCAATATAAGCTTCGTTTAAACCAACTGCTGGAAAAACAATGCCTAAATAATATAGATTATCTTCTTCATCAAAGGTAAAGATATTAATAACATCATTCAATCTTAAGGTTAAAGAATCTGGATCACCATTTACATCATCAGCTGAAATCAAAATATTAAAAAACTTACCAACCAAACTGGTAACGGTATTGTCTTTTGGAATTAAACTTATTTGTCTGTTTCCAGCTTTAAACAATAGGTCATCAAAATTTACTACCGGCATATCTCCTCCAGCAGGATTATATTCAAGATTATCATCCAAACTTGAACAACCAGGATCATTTGATTCTTCTGTTCCATAATCTATCAAACCATCTCCATCATTATCCTCTCCATCATTACATTGAGGATCTCCACCTCCAGAACTACAGCCAGTATTATCATTAATCAAACAACCTGCACTACAAATAGCTTTACAACGAAGACCATTAGAATCTCCATCATCACATTCTTCACCAAGATATGTTTCTGTGATCCCATCACCACATCTACCAGCTTCAGTATTATCTAACTCACTAGTACAGGCTAAATCTTCACCAAAATCAATTTTTCCATCCCCATCATTATCCTCCTCATCATTACACTGTGTTAAACAATCATTAATCAAACAACCCATACTACATTCTGCCTCACATTCTTTACCGTTTTGATCTCCATCATCACATTCTTCACCAAGCTCTTCTTCTAATATACTATTACCACACCCTTTCCAATCTTCATTATATTCATCATCATCCTCCAAACTTTCACACCCCGGATCATTTAATTCTCCTGTTCCATAATCTGTTAACCCATCTCCATCATTATCCTCTCCATCATTACATTGATAATTTGGCACATTATTATGACCATACACTCTCGAACTATAATTTAAAGAGGTATCATAAGAAAAAATAGTATAATAATATTCAACAGCAAATGCAATATCATCTGGTACAACATCAGTATATGTTTGGCCATCTCCGTCATACACTTCTACCCCATCATCAATATCTGAAGAAAAATCATCTACTTTTCTAATAACTTTTACCCCTAAAAAATCTGGATAATCACTTACTGAAGGATTTATCCAAGTAACCACCAAAGATGCGTTATCAATATCAACTGATATATCTTCCACAGCTGGAGGAGGATTTGAGTCTGACCAAGTCTTAAAAGTAGCATCTTCAGTGATAACTGTGTCAGTACCATCAAACGATGTAATTTGATAATGATAAGTTGTACTTGGAATTAAATCTATTAACAGAACACTGTGTTCTGTGTCATAATTTTGAGTATCTACATCTTCATGTTTAGATCCATATTCACTATCAAAACCATAATCAACTATCCTATCTGCATTTTTATTAGTACTCCATGTAATACTTGAAGTGGTAATTCCTGGGTCTGCCTCAGGATTAGTTATTACTAAAGAAACTGAACTACCCCCTTCTTCGGTTTTAAAACTTTCAGTTTTACTAGATGAATTATCTCCACAAGAACTATCAACCATTATTATTATATAATCATAGGTTGTTCCGCTATCTAAACTCGTTAAATCAATTTTATAAACATTAGAACCTAGGCTATCCATTCCTATTTGATCACCATAAGTTTCTGCAGACTGTAATTTATATTGAAAATTAGCAGAGGCAATTCCTTCATTTGCACTAGCTTCTATATAAGCTGTATTTTGAGTAATAGTTGTAGAAGTTATTGTTATTGTTGGACCAGTATTATCAGTACACTCACCTTTATTATGCACCAAAAAACCATCGGCATAATAAGTGTGTGTATTTTCAACTTCTAAATTATAAACTAAAGAATTTTTTGATAATTCTTTTATACTACTAACTAAAATATCATCACCCAGATAATCTTTCATCCTATCTCCAATTTTAGCACTTCCAGCTTCTTCCCATTTTTCATTTATAAAAATAGGATGCTCATCTGTTACCTTCAAAAAATCATTAATTAGTAAATAATCTTGATTCTGATGAACAAAGGTTTGCAACACTTTGCTTGATTGATTTATTTCCAATCCTTCATTATATCCTAAAACAAGGTCTCCGACCTCCACTTCTTCTATATTTTTCTCACCACCGTCAGCTAACAATACTTTGGTTCCAGATAAAAAACAACTACTACAACTATTAACTGTACAAGATGTACTACACGAGGCTGGGCAAGCATCATTACTATCACCATCATCACAAGCCTCATCTCCTTCAACCTCTCCATTCCCACAAATTGCAGGAAGATTCATTATCACATCAACATTCTCACTAAAAACAAATTGCGATAAACCAAAAATTCCACTAAATGCAAAAATAGTAATTAAAAAAAAGTAAATTTTATCTTTTAAAAACTTCATTTTCTTTTTCTTAAAGACCTTATTTTAAAAATAATCAAAGTAAAGAAAAATCCAAAACCTAAAACCACATAACTCCAAACTGGTAAATACAAAACTCTAACTTCTTTTTCAATCAATTGATTTGTTTTCCCGTAATTAATTAAAATCTTAACTTGATAAATTCCAGGTAATAAAAATCCGTTCTCTAATAAACTTAAACTAGGTTTTACATTACGGATTGAATCAACTAATAATTGACCTCCTAAGTAAACATCTTTTTCTAAAATCTTTTTTCCTTTCCAAGAATAAACTTCTGCTTTTCCTAAAAGAGGAACTTCTACATTTCCTAAATTTCTAAACTTTAAATCAAAATCCCAATTTAACTTTGTTAAAAAAGTTTTCTCTACCTCCCATTTAGTAATTTTTAAATTCTCTTCTGCCAACCCAGCTACTTGCACTGTTAGTAAAGAAACTAACTGAGAAGATATACCCGTCCCACCACTTTCTTTGTTAGAAGATTTTACCGCCAACCCAATATAATATGAACCAGGATAAACACCATCAGGAATTTTAATATTAAAATTAATTTTTTTAGATTCATCTGGGCGTAAAATAAAACCATCTTGATTAGTACTAACCCATTTTTCTGCTTGATTAATTCCTAAATCAAAAAGAGGCCCACCATCTCGGTTCTGTTGCATTCCTAAAATTTGAGGTTCTAAATTTAAAAATTTTTCAGTTTCATTAAAAATAGTAATCACAACTGACTGACTAGTATTTCTATCTATTGTAATTAATCCTTTAGCCGGACTAATAGTCAAAGCACTAGCTTGATTAGCTAGTAAAAAAGATAGGCTGAAAAATAATAAGTATAAACTTTTTTTCATAATCTACGGATTAACTGAAGCAGTAAAAGTAATTGTCTGAGTATATGTTACACCTAACGTACTTGTTGAACTAATTGAGGCTTTAAAAGTGACATCAGTCTCATCAGCCGTCACAATGCCACTACTTTGAGCTAATGTTCTGTTTTCAACCGAAAGATCATTATCTAAAAAATATGCATAAGTTCCAGTAACAGCTACTCCATATTCTTCTGAGCCAGCTGTAACAGTACCGTCACCAACAGCATCTAATCCAACACCATCAACTTCACTAATCGTCAAGGTAAAACCAGTACCAGAATCAGTTGTTATTGTTGCTGTTGTAGTAGCTTGGCTTACAGTACTAGTGCTTAAATCTCCTAAATTCAAAGTTGAAGAAGACATATCAAGACTTATAGTAGCTGTATCTCCATCTTCGCTAATTTCCACATATTGAAAACCACCTTTTATCTCATAAGTTGAACTAGTAATAATTCCAATTGTCGGCTCACCCAAAGTACCATTTAAACTATATGTTGAACTACTAAAAGTTCCTCCACCTATAGAAATTACATCAGCATAAATCCGATAAGTACTAGAACTCATATCTGCCAAAGAAATTATTGGATACAACAACAGCACCCCAAAAATTAAAAATGTAAATTTTCCAAATTTCTTAAACATATTTTTTATTCTTCATCAGAAGTTTGCACTCTTGGTTCACCCACTAATGCTTTAATTTTATTTAAAATATCAATATTATCAGAATTAATTTCTCTCACTTTATAATAATAACTCAAGGCTTTACTCTTTTGATTCTTAGCTTCATAAAGCAAACCTAAACTATATAAAGTATTAGAATGTTCTGGTTGAATTTCTAATATTTTTAACCAAAGATTTTCTGCTTGCTGACGGTCATCTTCAATATTACGATTATAAAGCAAACGACCAAAATTAAAGAATAAATCTGTATCATTTACACCACTCGCTAAAACTATTTTATAAGTCTCAACAGCATCATTTATATTTTCATCTTTTTCATAAGCATTTGCCAATCCAATATACGCTAAAACATAATCTTTTTTAAGTTCAATTGCTTTTTTATAATTTTCAATTGCTTTTTCTTGATCATTCATCATTAGATAATTACCACCCAACTGCCAATACAAAACTGGATTAGTTGGTTCAAGTTCAGATGCTTTAGTCCAAGAATCTATACTCCATTGTCTTGCTTCTGGAATAATTACAGCAGCATTATCATACATTGTTGCTAGATTTTCCCACAAAGCCACAGATTTTGGAGACAAGTCCGTAGCTTGTTTCGCTTGATTAACAGCTTCAGCTACTAATAAACTCACTTGTTGCATATCTGCATTTTCAGTGCGACTCATTTCTGAAGCACGAAGCAGATAAACACGAGCTAAACCAGAATGATAATAATCTACTTTACCTCTCTGTGATATTGCTTGTCTTAATTTTAATTCAGCCTCTTCAATATTGTTACTTCTTAAAGCCTGAGCATAAGCACGTTCACCCATATATATTTTAACACCCCATACTCCACCCATCGCGATAACCGCCATTACAATTATTAAAACAAATGAAAATGACAAACTATATTGAGGAGTTTCTTCTACTTTCCATTCTCTGTCTGTAATAATATTTGAATTTATTAAACTTAAACCAGTGACTGTTAAAGCTAGGAGCAACCACCATAACCACCATAACACTGGACCAAAGAAAGCTAATGCCATTGCAACCGTAAGTAAAACCCAAACAATCGCAATTAAGAAAATCTCAATCTTTAAATTAAGTTCTTTATCAAACAATTTATTAGTTGTCTTTTTCAATAATTTTTCTCCTCTAATTTTAAATAACTCATGAAAAACATGTCCTAAAACAAATAAAATGACAAAAACAAAACCTAAGAAGAAAATTAAACCACCTTCAGCTACTAAGGCAAAAAATGTATTAAACGGTTGACCAAACCTAAGAGACCACGCAACTGAATCATAATTAAATTCTGATGGTCTGAATTGTGAAAAATCAATTCCAAAAGTTCCCATTCCACTACCTAATAAGAAATTTTTAACACCAGAAACTGCCGTGTCAAAAGTAATAGACCAAGAAGGATTTAGACCAAGAGAAATTTCTGGTGGAATATTTTGTTGTAAAGATATAGGACTGCCAAAACTAATAAATATAATTATTAAAATTAAAATTGTAAACAACACTGATAACCAACCTAAACGAGCATAATTTATAAAACTAATACCTACTATCAACAAAAGAACTAAACCTATTACTGCTAACCACCACAAAATTTTAAACCCTAATAATATTAAAACTACTAACGCCAAAATAGAAATACATAGATAACCTAAAGTTTTTGACATTAACATTTCTTTTTTAATAAGTTGACCAGCCGATAACATAAAGACTATCACTGTCCAAATTCCAAAAGGATTATTTATAGAACTGATAGTATTCCAACCACCACCAACTAAAACTGAGGTAATATCTACATTAAAAACCAATTTTAAAATAAACAAAACACTTGTCACTCCACCAATTAATAACAACATATCCACTATGCCCTGCCAACGCTTTGGAGTATTTATTACCATAACTAACAAAAAATAAAAGATGACTAAAAATAAAAAGAATATAAAATTCAAAATAAAATATTCACCTTTTCCAAAAAAACTATGATATATATTACTGGAAAATAATGAAGACAAAAATCCTACTAGAAGTAGAGCAGCCAAAGGTAAATCTAAAATAGTACGAGAATAACTTATTTTTTTAGAAAGAATAATTTTTACACCAACCAAAAGTGCAGAGATCAACATTAATCCAATAAATACATACTGTTTTGGTATAATATAGAAATTTACTAAACTTTTATCAGCTACTAGTACAATTGCTAAAACAGAAAAAACTAAAAGTCCGTATGAACATATATCAACAATTTTAAGCAAACGTTTGTTTATCATAAGTTTTAATTAATTATTTTATACTATCTTACCATCCTTTCAGCAAGCTCAGGACAGTCTCTGAACTTGTTTCAGCATCTTTTATAATATTATAACACTTTTTAATCTTTTTTAATACGTACATTCTATACTTTCTTCCACAAAAATTCAAATATATTCTTAAAAGCCTCTGCTATTTTTCTATTCCGAATCAAAATACCATTAGGATGATCTTCATCAAAAGATGCAATGGAAACTTTATTGTCATATATATTGATTTCAATCCCTAGATCTTCAAAAATCTTAATAAACTTCATTTCTCTAAGTAATCTTTCCGAATCTTCATCATCTCTCCGACCTTCTTTACTAGAAGGTAAAAGGTTTTTAACTTTAACACTCTTTTCTACTCGTTTTTTTAAATATTCTTGCCAATACTCTTTTCCCATTAAATTATATGCCTGTTTGTAATCAGTTATAGCCAAAATCTGTTTTTCACTATTTTCTCGCCAAGTATCAGAATAAAGTGCTTTTAATCCTTCTTTGCCATCAAAATACTTAATTTCAGACATTAGAGAACCTTTATCTTGATTTTTCTGTTCTTTTAGCCAAAAACTCAAACTATTTAATTGATTTTTTGCTTCTTTTTCTTTATTTTTTAACCATTCTTTAAAATCAGATTGCGAAATAGGCTCATAAACAGTTGTACTTTCTAACCTAGTTTTTGTAATTAAACCTTTTTTAAGAAGCTTCTCTAAAATAGGATAAAGAGTTGTTCTGTTAATTAAAGTTTGTTTAGACAGCAAAGAAACACTTGAAGACTCAAGCTCATATAACGCAGAAATTACTTGTTTTTCTTTTTTATTTAAAGAAAACTGCATATTTTTTGTTCATTTTTGCCTATTTTTAGGTAAATTAATTATATCATATGTTGTTGATATGTGTCAACACTTTGACAACTTATCTATATTAAATTAAAATAACTTATTAAATTATATGATAAAAAATTTACTTTTCAATCCATTACTTTATGCACTTCTTTTTGGTGTAACAATGAAAATCGCTGATCTTCTTGATGAGCATGGCTTAAAATGGTTTAAAGGAAGCCAAATTTTATTTGGATTCCTTTGGGGTATCTTCGGAATATTATTGATTAATACAAATAATACAATTGCAAATATAATAATTGCAATGAGTTTAGCATTCCTTGTTAGAAATAGATTAGATTACCTAAATCATCAAATTGCAGTGTCTATCATTATGATAAGTTTTTTATTTATCTCTGTTTTTAACCCAACTTTATTCTTCGCGTTCTATATAATTTTCATAATTTTTGGTTCTTTAAGAGATTATATTGGTGATAAAATAGAAAATAAATCAAAACTACAGTCTATTTATGATAATATAATGTGGTATTACCCTTTATCCACCTTTATTTATTGTTTATTTTATGGAAATTGGATTTTATTTTGGATTTTTTTAATATATACAATAGGTTACGACGGTACGAAAGCTATCTTTAAAAAATACTTAGGAAGTATAGAAAAAAGTTAAACTAACATGATTTAAAACAAATGGTATTTTTTGTTCCATGAAAAACTTATTTATTAATTATCCGTTCCATATCAAACAAGGTACTTAAATTTTAATATTATTTATCAAAATTTAAAACTTCATATCTTAAGAAAATTCAACGAGAATACCACAAAAACGAGTTATTAACACCTAAAATTTCCTGTTTGTATAGGCTTGTCTATACATTTATCCACTTTTACACATAGTTATCCACAAGGTTATCCACAGCACGGTTTATTCTCCTCCTTTCTAAGAGGGGTTAGGCTTGTCCCGTAGTGAACTGATATTGGAGGGAATTGCCTTAATTTACCCTTTACAATCCAACAAATACCCTTCTAAAACCAAAAAAATAGCCTTTTAAGCTATTCTTTTCTTATTTATTAATTTGGGACACAATTATAAGTATACCACACTTTAGCACTCTTGTCAACCCTGTTAAATAAAATCTTTAATTTTAATTTTTGTTTTAACAAAAATTATTTATACAGTGTCAAGTCTATTAAGCTGTTTGTATAGACAAGCCTATACAAAAACCATTATTTTTCTTCTAAATACTTAAATCTCGGTGCTTTTTCTCCATTCACTTCAACATTTTCACTAAATTCACTTAAACTACGAACCCATACAGTTCCTAAAGGAAAATCAGAAGAATCATATAATTGTCTATAAACAACCAAATCTTCAAGCTCATTTTCTCCGTTTATAGCATTTTTACCTACAAACAAAACCTCATACTCTTTTCCTTTATAATGCTAATATTTTCCTATTTTAAACATAAATTTATATTTACCGTGACCCCACCAGGAATCGAACCTGGATCCTCTCCTTAGGAGGGAGATGTTTTATCCATTAAACTACAGGGTCATAACTACTAGATTATACCAAAAACCATTAAATAATCAAGTACCTTATCAATACTTTACAACTTAAATAATTTATTATATAATTATATATATTAGTTATAAATCAAAGAAAGGGGAAACCACAATGCTAATACGTACGACATGGAAGGAATGGCTTCTTCTGCCGATGAAAATTCGGTTGGAATTGCTGTATTTGGATATTGTGGAAACAATATCCTTAAAAGTTGATTAATCATCACGGTTTCGAGTTATCCTTAAACTCGTTTTTTATTACCTATTTTTTTCTTCTTTTTCTTCCTACCTGCTGGTTTACTACTATTCCACGCAAGTTCATATAAACCTTTAAAGATATTAACAAGTTGTATACTTTCAATAATAATTATCATCCTTTGTGTTTTTTTCAACATTACTAATACAGTTTTATTATCATATATATTAATTTCTCCATGAAAATCTAAAATACCAGGTATCTGTTCAGGTTTTATCCATTTATAATGAGTATATTTAAAAGACCCTTGATAATCATCTACCCAATCACGTCCATCTTTTGTATCAAGCATTAATATTCTTTCATGAATCTTTCTTTTACTTCGTTCTTTATTATATGCTCTGCCCCATGTAATAAAGTCCTTATGAGCCCAACCAATAGTATCTGAAATTGATAAAATTTCAGTTTTAGATTCTAAACTTTCTTCATAGAGTTCTTTAACTCCTTTTACGCCTTCTTTAAATCTAATACTTGGTTTTTCTACAATATTGTATAATGAAATTAATTCTGGCAAAACCTCTTCTACTTTTTTTAAACTCCTATCCCATTTACTTTTCTGATTTTTAACATGCTGAAAAAAACTTCTAGGATGGTTAGAGGAATAAATCTGTTTTGACCCCTTACCTGATACTCTATCTACCAAACCCATCCAACCCAACTTTTCTAAAACATGATACCCGAGAGTGCGAGTGATTTGTGCTTTTTTTGTTACTTCACTAACAGTAGATGGACCCAACTCTAAAAGAGCAAGGTAAACTTTTGCCTCACTATCTTCTAGCCCAGTTGTCTCAAGAAATTTTTCTATATCCATAATTTAATTATAACTTGATTATCATTTTGTGTCAATCTTAATTTACAAAATCTATATTTTAATTTTTATTTACCTTATTTTAGCTAAATTCTAGCTTTTCTAATGTATAAACATATTTACAACAATCTCTTTTTGTATTAAAATGATTTATTAAGCTAAATGGTTTAGTTTAAAATGATCTTTACAATCTATAAAGGGGTTGAAAAATGCAAAGTATAAGAAAACAACTAACAGCACTCGACAAATTAGAAGAAAAGATTAAATTCAATAAATCTTTTAAAAGTTTTACAGGAATTAAGGCAGAGATAGAAAGATTGGAAAGAGCTTATAAAGAAGGAGAAATTGAACTATTAAGACATGCTCGGATGTTATTTGTCCAGTTTGTTTTGATGTTAATATTCACTATTATACAAACAAAAAGTTTTCTTTTAGGGATCGGATTAAGTGTAATGAGTTCAATATTCTTTAATATAGGATTACAACAAGGAGAGAGTGTAAAAAACAAACTAACAAAAACCAAAGGGGGGAGATACTTTCTGGCATGCGTGTCTAAAACAATACGTATCTTAAATATGGTAATAAAAGTATTATTATTGCTATTATTACTATCAATAGTAGGACGAGGTATCTACCTTCTTTACCTACATACAATTAATGGATTACCACCTTCTTTATAGTACCCAAAACCATGTCAGCAAAGTATTATGCTGACATGGTTTTTTCTTTTAAACTACTAAATTTTTACTTCTTTTTCTTTATTCTAGCTTTATTTCCTATTGGTTTACTCGCGCTCCAGGCTATTTCAAAAATTACTTTTAAAAAATTAGTAAAACTCTGACTTTTTATCTCAAAAGCCACATTTTCCTTTGGACTAGAGAGTATTCCGATAACTCTATCATCAAATATATTAACCTCTCCGGCTGTAGTGTAGGTTTTTTTAATATCAAGCCAGCGATAATCAGTATAAAGCTGTTTACCCTTACTCTTTTTATAGGTCTTTTCATGCCACTTTTCAGCTGTTTCATTTTTAAAAGCCAAAACCTTTTCTTTTATCTTTCTTTTTGTTCTCTCTATTGTTTGAAATGTTCCCATTTCATCAAAAACTTCAGCATAACCCTGCAAATTCAAAATAGAATAAACTGTAGTTTTTGATTCCAAAACTCCTAAATACAATTTTTCCATTTCTTTTCTTCCTTCTGCAAACTTAATTACTGGCTTTAAATCTGTTTTGAATATTGAACCGAGCTCAGGCAAAAGATCATCAAGCATTTGAATCCTTTTCTCATAAACTCGTTTCTGGTCTTTTAAAAACATTTTTAATTTTGAAGGGGACTCTGCAATGTAGGTTTTCTTTTTCACACCAGTACGACTTACAATTCCATACTTTGTTAAACGTTCCAATACATCATAACCAGTTGTTCGATTAAGCCCCGCTGTTTTACTAATTTGTGTCACACTAGCTTGACCCAATTCCAAACAAGCCAAATATACTTTGGCCTCATGTTCTTGAAGTCCTAATTTTTGTAATTCAATATCTAACATAACACTTGTCATCCTGAGGAACCGAAGGATCCCTCTCGTTTATCATTCGTTGTTTGTCATCCCGACTGAAGCGTCAGCGGAATGGAGGGATCCCTCGACTACACTATCGTTTCGCTCGGGATGACAAGTGGTGTTCGTTTGTCATTGCGACGAATCAATCTCACATTTTTACTATATCACACTCCACAAAAAATGTCAAGTCTTTTCGACATTTTATACTTTTCCACAGCCTTTTTAGCTTATTTTAGCTAAATTCTATCATATTTTATAATACTCCACCCTTGACAAAAAGCCAACTTTCATGTATATTTAAATGTTCATAGTGAACAAAAGTTCTTTACAATTTATCAACTATCGTCTTGAATTTATTTCAGGACCTCTTAGAAAGAGAGAAGGATATGAAACACAAAGATAATAAAGAAGAAAACGATACCTTCGCAAACATTTTATTTATCATTCTTATACTTTTAGTAATAGGATCTTCAATACTACTCCATAATCCAACAAAAGATTTCCCAATCAATCAAACAGCTGAAATCATTTGGATTGGTGAAAATGGAAGAAAAGCCTTAGTAAAAGATGATGAAAAAATTAACCATCTTTCTATAAGATGCCCACTACCAAAAGATATAAAGCTCCCTGCACAACTTATGATTATGGGGAGTGAAGAAAAAACATACCTACGTAGGTGTGTATGGAATGGCGAATACTAAAAACCTAAAAAATAGGAGAAAACCATGAAAAAAGTAGGAAAAACATTACTTTTGTTGGGAACTATACTTCTAACGATCATTGCTGTTATTTCAATCATTAACCAATCAAGGGTCGGCACCGGATTCGTTATGATTGTCATCATGACACTAGTCAGCACAACAATGATTTATTATTTGTTGGAGGAAAAGACGAGCGATTTCACCAATCTTCTTCTTGGCACAGCATACTCTAGTCTCTTAATTATTCTTTTTAATAATTTGACTATTCTGGGTATGGACGGCACTGGATTAGAAAAAATTCCATACTCAGGATCGGTATTTCTTGGTGCGATAATTCCTGTTGTCGTTGCTTTTGGTATAGCTACTTGCATCGTCCTCATATGGATTACAATGTTAGCGTTTAAAGGAGTATGGCATTGCCTTAATGCCATTATAAAGTGGATCAATAACTAAAAAGGAGGAAAACATGGAAAACTCAGAAGGTTTTGGTGCTGGAGTATTTGCTGGATTCATGCTATTTGCAATGCTTATGGGAATAATTTCGGGGATAGGACAACTTACAAATGACAAAGAAAAAGAAGAATTCCGAAATTTAATCAAACAAAAAGAAGTAATTAAGGAACTTCCAGTTGGCTCTCACGAGATACATTTAATCAACTGCAAAGAACGTCTGATTAAAAAAGGCAAACTTCTATACCGATTACCTGGGAACCAAGAATGCCCGTGCCCACCACCCGATATGACAGTAATAGCTAAAATTGAATATATTTATGGATCTAATAACAAAAATGTATACAGAAAATACACTTGCCATTACTAAATCGGAGCCGGTCTCGGTCGGCTCCCCATTTTTCTTAAATCCTTTTTCATAGTGAAAGAGGGTGAAGAAGTTCGTACATTCACAACTTATTATCCGCAAAAGCGGAAGGAGAAAAAGATGGAAAACAAAGAAGAAACCCGTGCTTTAGGGTCTCTAGTTGCTGACTTGGCAGAAAACAAAACATTTACCGACAAAAAAGGTTGGTACTATGATCTCCAAGATCAAGCGATTTTGGAACTACGTCGTCGGGGATATCGACGAAAAGATATTTCCAAAATGTTGGGTTTTGCATCTGATGTAGCCCTTGGCGTATATATGCACGACCGCGGAATAAAACTTGCCGACGCAGAAAAATAGAAAGGATCAAAATGAAACTTACTGATTTGATTGGTAAAAGTTGGCGACGAGAATTCGTCATCATCTTAATTATCAAAAATAAAGAGGTTATTGAAGAACACCTTATTATTGGAGATGATTCTGTTGATTCCCATAGGGAAACTATAAAACAATTTACACGCGACGGTCGGGACATAAATACTATATTCGCCGAAGGTGGAGGATATATCAGTATAGATAAAGATCACACAGTCGCCCTGGAAGAATTTTCTGGAATGTACGGCCCGTCTGACAAGAAGAGAGTTGAAAAACTAGTTCATAAAACAGCAAAAAACGAAGGATTAAAAATCAATATCCTCTTTGACCAAGAATTTGGAAAAGACGATGAAGGGGAAATGGAAATAGAGAAAAAACCAGTTGGACATCTTTTCTTCCTCTAACAAGCAACAAACTCAGCGATACTCTCGCTGAGTCTTTTTTTGTTTAAAAACAAGATTTTAACCCCTTGATTTCACCTCATATTTAGCGTAAAATAGATATAATAAATAAAAGGAATGTGCAAAAAATGCACATTACTAAAAATACCAGTTAGTTCCAATTTGGAACATACTTAAACCAACTAACTGGAAATTCCGAATGGTACAAATTCAGTATGCTCATAATACAAGCTAACTCATTGCAGTATGTCGGAAATTCCGACTAACTGAAACCAGTCACCGAGGAATTCTCAGTAACTAAAAAAATAAAAAACTATAATTAACCTAGATTCCTGCCTTCGCAGGAATGACAAACGATTTTAACCCTATGCAAACATTTTTACTAGTATTTCTCTTAATTTTAACTCTTGGCTTACTTGGAGGCTTATTTTTACTCTACAAAAAGCTAGAGGATGCAAAAAAGCCAAAAGAAGGAGAAAAGGAAGTATTTACCTTACTCCAAAACCAAATTCAAGAGTTAAATAGAACAATGGATCAAAAAATGACCGATACTACTAAAACAATGAATGAAACTCAAACAAACATCAACAAAACAATTCAAGAACAATTTGGCCAAAACACAAAGTTAATTCAAGGAATTACAGGACAATCAAATAAAATGATTTCCGACATTACTGAAAAATTAACAAATCTTGATAAAACGAATCAACAAGTAGTTGGATTCTCGGAACAACTAAACAATCTAGAAAAAGTTTTAACAAATCAAAAGCATCGTGGAAACCTTGGAGAAGCAGGACTTCAACTGGTCCTCGAAAACATTTTGCCACCAACTGCTTACTCACTTCAATATAAATTTGAAGATGGTGACATTGTGGACGCAATCATCCAAACTAAAGATGGAATTATTCCTGTTGATGCCAAGTTCTCACTAGATAACTACAACCGGATTCATGCTGAAGAAGACAAAGACAGAAAGTTAGTTTTAGAAAAAGACTTTAAAAATGATTTAAAGAAAAGAATTGATGAAACTGCAAAATATATCAAACCAAAATTTGGTACAATGGATTTTGCTTTTATGTTTATCCCTGCTGAAGCAATTTATTATGACCTACTTGTAAACGAAGTAGGGGCAATAAAAGTAAACACCAGAAGTTTAATTGATTACGCTTTTAAAGAAAGAAAAGTTATTATTGTTTCTCCAACAACTTTTGCTGCCTATCTTCAAACCGTACTTCAAGGTCTTCGTGCTTTTAAAATAGAGGAGAGTGCTAAAAGTATTAGGAAAAATGTAGAGACGTTACAAAAACATATAAAGAGCTATGATGAATTTATGAATAAGCTCGGAACTAGTATGTCTACAACCGTAAACCACTACAACAAAGCTTACAAAGAATTAAATAAGATTGATAAAGATGTGGTGCGAATTACTGATGGAGAAAAAACAATCGAACCTTTGGAGGTTGATAAGCCTAAGTTGGAAAATTAAAAATATGTGTAAAAAAAATAATTTAGGTTCAATTTATATCTCAATAATAGAAAAGATTAAAAAAAGATTTCCAGATGGATTTACTGTTTATGATATATTTAAAAATAAAGATATATTTAAAGATAGTGAAATTCTTTTAATCATATCTCATATATCTTACACAAAGTTCCCGAGTGAACCAGAGCCAAAATCTTTATTTATTCACAAAGAAAGAGATCTAAACCTCCTTAATCCCGAATTTGATTTAGAATATATTAAATATTATATTAAACATGGTGAGTTTGAAAAAAATATTGTAATACGAAATGTAGATAAAGAAAATTACAATACGAGATACTTAATTTTATCTCTTGACTCTGAATTTAAATATCTTGAATATGTAGAATTAAAAGAAGCTAGAAAAAATGCAAAATGGGCTTTTTATACTTCTATAAGTGCAATAATAATTGCACTTATATCTCCAATTATAATTTACACAATTTCTTTAAATGACGTAAGTGAAATAAAAATTAAATCTGAACAATTTAACACTCTTTCAGCAGAAGATCAAACTGAAATTAAAAAAGTAAACGAAAATTTAGAACAATTAATCGAAACAACAAACGAACTTAGTGAAAATATTAGTAGCACACTTAATTTAAAATAACCCCCTAGATTCCCGCCTTCGCGGGAATGACAACGAGGTCCTGAAACAGGTTCAAGATAACAAATGAAAAATGGTGAATGAGAGGGATCCTTCGATTCCTCAGGATGACAGACGCGACGAAGGGTGACAAGTGGACAAGTGATAAAAATTACATAAACTAAATAAATATTAAATAATAAAAAATAGGAGAATTATGAACATATATCTTGATGAATCTTACAATTTACAGAAAAGTAAAGGTAAAATGTTTATCAGCATTAACGGTTTTGCGGTTCTAAAAGAAAAAGCACTACGCAAACGGTGGAAACAGATTAGAAAGCCATATACTAAATTTAAAAAACGAATTCACGCTACTGATTCTAAATTTGAAGGACTAAGAAAAGATAGTATCAAACTACTCGGAAGTCATGATTTAAGTATTTTATCTGCGTTTCAACTAACCCAAGAAATTCCTCATAAATATTATAATAAAAAAGGAATGAAATTTGATAAAATATATTTGGAATTAGTAAAATTACTCTTAAAAAAATTATCCTTGGAAGAATATAAAAATGTAAAAATTATTATAGATGCAAGAAAACACAAAGGAGGCAAACTGGCAGAAAAAAAGTTTAAAAATGAATTAAATAATTACTTAAATTCAACTTTAAAAAAGACGGATTGTACTCTAAAATTAACACCATCCTATATGGATGTTTTACTGGAACTGGCTGATTTTATTTCAAATACATTTTACAAAGAATACCACAAAGATTCTAAACATGTATTTAAAAAACTTGGATTTCAATTTTTACAAATCAAAAATCCGCTTTAAAAGCAGATTTCTGTAAGAGCCTTTTGGGAATGTCGTTACTTCAAAGGGATGTTCCTAATTTGAGAACGCCCTCCATAACGCTTTACCCTAAGGACTTATCTTCTACTAACATTGTATGACAAAACTTGACACTTGTCAAGTGGCATAGCGTAGTGTAATAATAAATATATGAATATAAAACAAACAATTTAAAAATTTATGAGTATAATTGAACAAACTAGAAAATTCGTTAAAGAATCTTTCAAAGGACATCCATTAGACCAAGAACATGCCGAACTAACTTTTGCATGGATTAAAAAGATGAAACCAAATGCAGGTGAAGCACTAAAGCTCGCTGGACTTTTGCATGACATCGAAAGAGCAATTTACGGAGATTGGAAAAAAGGAAGTACTTCAAAACAAGCGGTTATCAAACACCAATCTTTGAGTGCAAAAGAAGCAGAAAAATTTTTAAGAACAATTAGTGCAAAAGACACAATAGTTTCAAAAGTAAGAAGACTCATCAAAACCCACGAACAAGGTGGTAGTGATGAAGCGGATACACTTTGCAATGCTGATTGCCTAGCTTTAATGGAAGGAAAGGCAACTAAATGGGCAGAGAAGTGTGAAACAGCAGAAGATGTAATAGAAACAAGAAAAAAACTAATCTACATATATAACAGAATAACGACAAACGAACTAAAAGAAGTGGCGGATAAATGGTATAAAGAAGCTTTAGCTATTTTAAAACAAAATAAATGAAAATAATAAAAACTATACTTACAGTTATTGCATTAATATTTCTAACAATCATCGCTCTTGGAATATATAAATTTAATTTTACCGATGATGATATTATTATTTCTGATGAGCAAGGCATTTGTACAGGATTGTCAGAAATGGATTGTGTTAAAAAAGATGAATGTAGAAGTTATTACAAAGGTATTCCTTGCGGGGGTAAAGAATTGTGCCCATCAGTTGCAAATTTTAAATGTGTAAAAAAATAACCTATGATCTGGCAAGATATTATTATTACAACTGCATGTTTAATATTTACTATCTCTCTTTATCCTCAAATACACTTAGGGTTTAAAGAAAAAAGAGGAGTTATATCTTTATGGACATCAATTCCAACTTTTATTGGACTTTTTGTAATTGCTAGTACTTATCTAACTCTAGGCTTATATTTTTCTGCAGTCATGTCATATATTACAGGAATATTATGGTTTTTACTTTTCTTACAAAAAATAATTTATAAAAACTTGCCAAAAATTAACTAAAATAGTAATATAATCAAATAACTAACTAATTTAATATATATGCGTATACCACAAACATTATTAATTCTCACACTTTCAGTCTTCTTGCTAGCAGGCTGTTCATCAGACAAACCTCAAGATAATAAAGAAGCAAACACCAATACATCAAAAACAGAACAAACTAATAAGATCGTCAGAGAAGTAGAAAATTCTGAAAAAGATGGCACCAAAGCAAAAGGTAGTTGCAATGCTATTGATGAATCTTCAACTTGTATTGAATATTACGGAACACTTTGGAATGATATGCAAATAAAAATGATGTGTGAAGGTTCAGGAACATTCTCGTCTAATCCTTGCCCAAACAATATGGCTGGAGGATGTAATACTGGAACTGACACAGAAGCAGACATGGTAGTTTGGATGTATTATGGAGGTGAAGGAGAAATAACACCAGAATCACTTAAATATGCTAAAATGGCTTGTGACGCAAATATGAGTTCTAAATGGATAACTACTAAATAACTTACTAATTGTCATTCTGAATTTATTTCAGAATCTCTAACATACTCTTTAGATCCTGAAACAAGTTCAGAATGACAAATGACTAACTAATACTATGACGAAAATAATACTAATTTCTCTAGCAGTAATGCTTACATCTGGCTGTGCCTTGCAGACAGAACTAAATAAATTTAAAAAAGGGCAAGGAGACACACCAAAACAAGAAAACCAAACCGAGCAAGTACAACCTGATTTATCAAAGGAAGAGGAAGAATTTAATAATAGTGGACAAGCAAAGGCAATCATTAATGAAAGTGATTTATGGATGGTTTATGAAAATGAAAATGCTGGTTTTGAACTAAAATATCCACACAATGTATCAATGGAAAAAGAAGAAGGGAAAATGTTTCTTTCTGTCAATATCATGGATATAGATGAAATGGAAGAAGAAGCCCCACTTGGTTTTGGTAAAAAAATGGCTTTAGCTAATCAAAAATCGCTAGAAGATAAAGAATATGGAAAGAGTGTAGATTTCCAATTAGAAAATTCTAAGAAAGTAAGAGAGTTAAGTTTAACAAATGCACAAGAATTTATGGTACTCACTCGTTTTGAAGTATGCGATGTTGCTTTTGAAAGAAAATTATATTTCTTTAACAACAATCAACAAGTTGTTATTACATTAAAAACTGACAAAGAAAATATTTTAAAAGAGATGCCTGAATATTTCAAATTAAACAAAGAAAATTGCGGAGAGGAACAAATTTGGAATTTTGATTTACAAGAAACTTTCTATAATAACTTAGTTAATGAGGTTGGATCAAAAACAGCTTTAGAATGGTTTAAAACTTTTGATGAGATTGTAGATACAATTAAATTTGAAGGAGAAGAAGAGGAAGAAGAAATAAAAACTTCTAACTTAAATTTAATTCAAGGTTCTTGGATTTCGCTTGATAATGCAAAGTCTGTAATTAAATTTACTAGCAGTACAAAAATAGATTATTATGAAAATAAAAAACTAGCAGAAGATAGTTTTGATATTGAAGAAGATCATTTAACTGTTGGAGCTGATGAAGATTTATTTGAATATACTATTGTAAAAATAACAGATACTAACTTAATATTAACATATCTACCACGAGGAAATACACTTCTTTACGAGAGGATTAATTATTAGAAATAGATAATACTTTTTAAAAGTAAATACTTAAAAAGATCCTGAATCAAGTTCAGGATGACAGGCGGAAGAGATTCCTCCACTACACTTCACTTCGTTGCGTTTCGGTCGAGATGACAACGAACGACGAGAGGGATCCTTCGACAAGCTCAGGATGACAGTGTAAAAAATAATTATAAAATAATTATAAAATAAAAATAGAGTATTCTATAGGGTACTCTATTTTTATTTCTCAATTTATTTTAATCTATTTTTAAAATTAAAAGCCTGCCCGGCACAATAGGCAACAGCCAACGCATCAGCCGCATCATCTTGTTTAATCTTATCTTTTAAACCAAGCATCAAAGCTATCATTTGTTGCATTTGCTTTTTATCCGCTCTCCCAGACCCAGCTATCTGCTGTTTAATTTCCATTGGATTAAACTCTAAAATCTCTAAATTACTTTTTCTTGCAGTTAGCAGAATAACCCCGCGAGCTTGCCCAACTTTAATTGCTGTTTTTGCATTCTTAGAAAAAAACAGATCTTCCACACCAACACAAACAGGTTTAAACTTTTTAATTACCTTTTCCATTTCTTCACTTATCTCAAAAAGTCTATCTACTAAACTATCTTTTTTTGAAGTCTGCACACAACCATAGTCAACAACCTTCCAATCTCCACCTTGTTTTTCAATAACACCCCAACCCATTCTGTCATACCCTGGGTCAATTCCTAAAACTATCATAAATTAATTGGTCAATTAATTGGCCAATTAATTGGCCAAATGAATTACTCTGCATTTGTATAATAATCCTGTACATCATCATTTTCATCAAAGACTTCAAACAATCTTTCTAATTGAGGAATCTTATTTTCTGGAAGTGGTACTAGGTCTTTTGCAATCCAATCCAAACTAGAACTTTCTACTTCTATTTCTTTTTCCTTTATAACATCTAACACTTTTTTTAAATCCTCCATCTTTGTTTGAATTTCAATCACACTTTCTTGCTCTTCTAATTCTTGAGCACCGGCATCCATCATTTCTAAATCAAATTCATCTCTATCTATTTCTTTTTCCTTTAACTTATCACTTTCAATTCTAACGATTCCTTTTTGTTCAAACATCCACTTTACACTACCAGCTTCGCCCATAGAACCACCATTTTTAGAAAAAGTATGTTTTATTTCAGAAACAATTCTATTTTTATTATCACTTAAAACTTTTACTATCACAGCCACGCCACCCGGGCCATATCCTTCATAAAGCCCTTCTTCAATAATAGCCCCGTCTTTATTTTCTCCGGTACCTGATTTAATAGCATTTTCAATCTTATCTTTAGGCATAGAAACTTTCTTAGCCTTTTCTACCGCTAAACGTAAGGAGAAATTAGCATCCATATCTCCTCCACCCATCCGAACTGCTACTGTTATCAGTTTTGATAATTTAGAGAACACATTACCTCTTTTAGCATCTTTAATAGCCTTTTTATGTTTGGTTGTTGCCCATTTTGAATGTCCTGACATATTTTTAGGTATTAAGTATTATAATACTAATTTTAACTTTTTTAAGAGAAAAAATCAAGAAAAGGATAATGCTTTATTAAGGGATTCTTCGACAAGCTCAGAATGACAATGCGCAAAATTCTGAAACGAGTTCAGGATGACATGCAACAATTAAAAAACACCTGCTTTTAAGCAAGTGCTTTTTAATTTTATAATCTTTATTTTCAAGCGAACCGAGAGTCGCACAAATGCAAAAGCATTTGTATGACCGAGGTGAGTGTAGAAAACAAAGGGTATTACACCCTTTATTTCTTAAACCCAGTACCAGCTGGAATCAAGCGACCAATAATCACATTTTCTTTCAAACCTTCTAGGTAATCAATCTTACCAGTAATAGCTGAATTGATTAATACTTTTGAAGTTTCTTGGAAAGAAGCAGCTGAAAGGAAGCTTTGAGTTGAAAGAGATACTTTTGAAATACCAAGTAACAGTTCACGAGCTTCAGCCAATTTACCACCAGTTTTTTTAGCTTGACGATTAGCAAATTCAAACTGAGCTTTTTCTACTATCTCACCTGGTAACAAGTCAGTATCACCAACATCTTCAACATATACACGACTAAACATTTGTCTAACAATCACATCCACATGTTTATCATTCACTTTTTGACCTTGAGAAGAATAAATATGTTGTACTTCTGACAAGATATAAGTTTGAACAGCAGCCTTTCCACGAAGTTCAAATAATTGTTTCAAACCAATACTACCATCTGTTAAGCGTTGTCCTTTTTTAACTATTTCACCATCTTTAACATGAAGCTTATAGCCAATAGGAGCAATATATTCTCTAACCTTTGGTCCTTTGTAGCTAAATATTAATTTATTCTTTTCTAATTTAACAACACCAGAATACTTAGATTTTATTTCTTCACCAGATGTACCTTTAACTACCATTATTTTATTTTTAGCAACCTGATCACCATCTTTAACTAAAATCTCATCTGATTTTAATATTTTAACAACCATTTCATCCATACCTTCAAAGTTTACTCTGATAATCTTTTGACCACGACGTCCTTCAAAAACCTTTTTACCAGACGGAGCAGTAATAATTTTTCCATCAGCATCTTCAATTTCAACTTCACCATCTACTTCTGATAGTAAAGCTTGATGTTTTGGATTTCTAACTTCGAATAATTCTTCTACACGAGGCAAACCTTGAGTAATATCAGCACCAGCAACACCACCAGAATGGAAAGTACGAAGAGTCAACTGTGTACCCGGCTCACCAATTGATTGAGCAGCTACAACACCAACAGCTACACCTAACTCAACTGGTTTATTGTGACCCAAGTCAAACCCATAACATTTACGACAAATGCCTTTTGGCAATTTACAATGGGCAACACTACGAACCACAGCAACTTCAACTTTTAATTCATCAATTAATCTAGATGCTTCGTTATCAATAATTTCACCAGCTTTTATAATAGTTTTTCTACCGCTTTTTACTGCTTCTAAAGCATAATGACCAACCACACGCTCACCAACAGTTTCTCCCATAACTTTAGAATTTTCTATTGTAATTGTTTCGCCCGTAACACTTCCACAATCTTCTTCAATAACCACAACGTCTTGAGCAACATCTACCAAACGACGAGTTAGGTAACCAGCAGAAGCAGTACGAAGAGCTGAATCAGACAAACCTTTACGAGTACCATGAGAAGAGATAAAATACTCAAGAGTTTTAAACCCTTCTTTAAAGTTGCTTTTTACTGGAAGTTCAATGATTCCACCAGTTGGAGATACTACTAAACCTTTCATACCCACAACCTGACCTAACTGACCCCATGAACCACGAGCACCAGAATCAATCATTGCAAAAGCAGAACTATCTTTATCTAATGCATTTCTACTTTTTGCCACAATTTGATCTTTTGTTTCCATCCATATTTCTAATATCTTGGCATGACGTTCACTGTCAGTTAACAAACCATCTTGGAATTGACCTTCTACTTGCTCTACCATTTTATCACCTTTTTCTAAATAAACATCTTTTCCTTCAATACTAGGGAAATCAGCCATCGCAAGTGAGTAACCAGATTTAGTTGCATATTTATAACCAAGATTTTTAACTTTATCTAAGAAAGTTGCTGTTTCTTCTTGACCATAATGTTCCAAACTCATTCCGATAATTGCACCTAATTTTTTTACACCAACTAATTCATTATAATATGGAAGTTTTACCGGTACAATTTTATTAAATAATATTCTACCTACTGAAGTTTCAATCATATTATTTGTACCTTCTTCAAACTTATCCATATTCTCAAATCTAACTTTGATTCTTTCACGAAGTGTAATAACTCTTGCTTTATAAGATAATATTGCTTCTTGTTCTGATGAGAAAAACTTTTTAACCTCAGCTGTATCACTAACTTGATAATTAGTCATATAGTAACATCCAAGAGCAATATCTTGTTTAGGAGTAATAACAGGAGTACCAGTAGCAGGTTTAAGTAAATTCTTTTCTGAAGCTAATAAATTATCTGCTTCCCAACGAGCTTCCGCTGTCAAAGGCAAATGAACCGCCATTTGATCTCCATCAAAATCCGCATTAAAAGCAGAACATACTAGAGGATGCAAGTGGATAGCTTTACCTTCAACTAAACGAGGATGAAAAGCTTGGATACCAAGTCTATGCAAAGTCGGAGCACGATTCAAAAGTACACGACTTGTTTTAATCATATCTTCTAAAATATCCCACACTTCTTCATGTTCACTTTCTATAAATCTACTAGCACTACGAACATTATGAGCATATTCACGTTTAATAATTTCACTCATTACAAACGGTTTGAAAAGTTCAAGAGCCATTCTTTTTGGAAGACCACACTCATCAATATTAAGTGATGGACCAACCACAATTACAGAACGACCAGAATAATCAACACGCTTACCAAGCAGATTTTGACGGAAACGACCTTGTTTACCTTTCAAAATATCAGCCAGAGAACGAAGTTGTCTTTTTTGACCAGTCGCAGCTAAAACAGTTTTTGAATGTCTAGCGTTATTATCAATCAAAGCATCAACTGCTTCTTGTAACATTCGTTTTTCATTACGACAAATAACTTCTGGAGCATCTAAATCAAGCAATCTTTTCAAACGATTATTACGATTAATAACACGACGATATAGATCATTTAAATCAGAAGTAGCAAAACGACCACCATCAAGAGCAACCATTGGACGTAAATCTGGTGGAATAATAGGAATTACTTCAAATATCATCCAATCAGGTCTAATATCATTATTATTTAAACTTGTTAATAATTTTTTACGACGAATAATTCTTTCTAACTTTGCACCTTTAGCTGTCTTTTGTTCTTCACTCAAATTTTTAATTGTTTCACCTAGGTTTACTCGTTTAAGCAGGTTATGCAATGCTTCCGCACCGATTGAAGCTTCAAACAAATGACCATAGCGTAAAGATAATTCCTGATATTTATTTTCAGAAATAATACTCATTAATTTAATTTCTTTGATTTCTTTTTCAGCGTTTGAATAATCTTCATCAAGTGCTTTTTGTTTTTCTTCCATTTCTTGAGATAAAGCATCAATATCTTTCTTATTTGCCTTCGCATCATTAGCATCTTTAATTTGTTTATCAAACTGACTCTTAATTTGTTTACGTTTTGATTTATATTCTTGTTTCAACATTTCACGAACTTGTACTTTTCCTTCTTCATCAACACTAGTTATAATAAAAGAAGCAAAGTAAACAACTTTTTCCAAAGCCATAACACTAGCATCAAGTACTAAACCAACTTTTGATGGTACAGATCTTAAAAACCAGATATGAGAAACAGGAGCAGCAAGTTTAATATGACCCATGCGTTCACGACGCACTAAAGAAGTAGTCACTTCAACTCCACATTTATCACAAACCAAACCTTTGAATCTAATTTTTTTGTATTTACCACAATAACATTCGTAATCTTTTGTTGGACCAAATATTTCTTCAGCAAACAAACCAGCCTTTTCTGGCTTTTGAGTACGATAATTAATCGTCTCAGGTTTACTCACTTCACCATGTGACCAACCTAGAATAACTTCTGGAGAAGCTAGGCGGAGTCTTATGGCATCAAAGTCCATTGAATGGAAATTATCTCGCATAAATTTATTTTTTAATATTTTTATTTAAAAGATTTTTATATTTAAGCTTCTTTTTCTTCTACTACACCTTCTTCTGCTTCAGCTTCTGCTCTTTCCTTTGCCTTTCGTTCTTCTTCAAGAGCAACTTCTTCAACACTTAAATATTTTCCATTATCAGATTGCTTTAGAAGTTCAACATCAAGTCCTAGACCTTTAAGCTCGCGGACTAATACGTTGAATGATTCTGGTAAATTAACCCTTTTAATTTCTTCACCTTTAATGATAGCTTCATAGGCTTTAGAACGACCCGGAACATCATCAGATTTTATAGTTAAAATCTCTTGCAAAATATGAGCCGCACCATAAGCTTGAAGAGCCCAAACTTCCATTTCTCCAAATCTCTGACCACCAAATTGAGCTTTACCACCAAGAGGTTGTTGAGTAATTAGACTGTAAGGTCCAATAGATCTTTGATGAAGTTTATCCTCAATCATATGATTAAGTTTCAACATGTAGTTATAACCAACTGTCACATTTTTATCAAACTTATCACCAGTTCTACCATCATAAAGTACTGATTGACCATCTTCATTAAATCCTGCTTTTTTAAGCTCAGCTCTAATTTGTTCTTCAGTCAAACCATCAAGCACTGGAGTAGCTGCTTTATATCCTAAAGCGTTAGCAGCAAGACCCAAATGAGTTTCTAAAAGCTGACCCAAGTTCATACGAGAGATAACACCAAGTGGAGATAGTATAATATCAACTGGAGTACCATCTTCTAAAAATGGCATGTCAGCAGCTGGAACAACCCTAGAAATAACACCTTTGTTTCCATGACGACCAGCCATCTTATCACCAACTTGAATTTTTCTCATATCCGCCACTGTAATTTGTACTCTTTTAATCACTCCTGGTTCTAATTTATCTCCATTTTCAGCAGAGAAAACTTGTACACCAATAACTTTTCCATGTTCACCATGTTCAAGATATAAAGATGAATCTCTCACATCTCTTGCTTTATCACCAAAGATAGCCCGAAGCAATCTTTCTTCAGCTGATAACTCTGTTTCACCTTTTGGAGTAATCTTACCTACCAAAATATCACCGGATTTTACTTCGGCTCCAACTCTAACTACACCTTCACTATCTAAGTTCTTTAATTTTTCTTCTGATACATTTGGAATATCTGATGTCACAACTTCTGAACCAAGTTTTGTTTCTCTAACATCAATTTTATAATCCTCAATATGTACTGAAGTATATTTATCTTTTTGTACTAATCGATCTGAAACAATAACAGCATCTTCATAATTAAAACCATCCCAAATCATATAAGCAACCAAAACATTTTGACCAACAGAAAGTTCTGCTTCAGCAATACTTGGACCATCAGTTAAAGGTTGTCCTTTAACAACTTTTTCATCTATTGTAACAATTGAATGTTGATTAATACATGAAGCCGCATTTGAACGAATAAATTTACTTAATTGAAAGCTGTATTTCTTTTTATCTTTACCAGTTAAAATAATATGATTACCATCAATCTCTGTGATAACACCATCAACTGGAGCATGAGCAACATGACCAGAATAACGAGCAGCTTCTTTTTCTACACCAGTTCCAACTAATGGAGGTTCTGGATTGATACAAGGAACTGCTTGTCTTTGCATGTTTGTTCCCATCAAAGCACGAGTCGCATCATCATGTTCTAAAAATGGAATACATGAAGTAGCAACAGACAAAATCTGATTTGAAGCAACATCCACATAATCAACATCTTCTAATTTTGCAGAACCAGCTTTACCATGCACACGAGCTGGCACATAGTTTCCTATCAAATATCCATCTTCATCATATTCAACATTAGCAGTTGTAGTAACTATTTTTTCTTCTTCAAAAGAGTTTAAATAAACAATTTCATTTGTCACTCTTGATTTTACTTTAATTTTTTCTAAACCTTTTTTACCAGCTAATTTCTTTGCAACATCTTTGGTAATTTTTGTTCCATCTTTTACTCCACCTTGTTCTCCGAATAAAATCTCACCTTCGGTTTCACTAACTTTATTATCCACTTCTTTAATAACTTTTCTATAAGGAGTTTCTAAAAATCCATATTGATTAACTCTAGCAAAAGAAGAAAGATGATTCACCAAACCAATATTTGGTCCTTCGGGAGTAGCAATCGGACAAATTCTTCCGTAATGAGTAGTATGCACATCACGAACTTCAAATCCAGCTCTATCTCTTGATAAACCTCCGGGTCCTAAAGCACTTAATCTTCTTTTGTGTTCTAATTCTGATAACGGATTAATCTGATCCATGAATTGAGACAACTGTGAACTCATAAAGAACTCACGAACTGCTGCAGTCACAGGACGAGCATTAATCAATTTATTTGGAGATAATTTATCCGCTTCATAAGTACTCATTCTATCTTTCACAATTCTTTCCATACGAGCCAAACCAACGCGGAAACGATTTTGTACTAATTCACCCACAGCTCTAACACGACGATTTCCTAAATGGTCAACGTCATCTGGATCATCTTGGGTAACATTCAAACGAATAACTTCTTTTAAAACTTGTGTTAATTTTTCAGGAGATAAAACTCTGTTTTCTTTATCTTCCATTTGTTTTTGAGTCCAATTATTTCTAAATCTAGTATTAAATTTATAAACACCAACTTCACCAAGGTCATATCTTTCAAAGTTGAAGAAAGTAGCAAAAATTAAACCTTTAGCATTATCAGCAGTTGCCAAATCACCTGGACGAATTCTTTTATACACTTCAATCAAACCTTCATCTTGATTAGCTGCGTTATCTTTTGCTAAAGTGCTTTCAATATAATCAATATCTGGATGAGTATTCACATCTTTAAATAAATTATAAATTTCTTTTTCATCATCAACACCAAAAGCTTTCAAAAGTGAAGTAGCGGCAACTTTTCTTTTTCTATCTACCTTAATCCAGATAACATTATTAGCATCTGTTTCAACCTCAATCCAAGCACCACGGTTAGGAATTATTTTTGCACCATAATATCTTCTTCCTCTAATAGTTTCAGCAGTGAAAAAAGCACCAGCAGAACGGATAAGCTGAGTAACAACAACTCTTTCAATACCATTTACAACAAAAGTACCACGCTCAGTCATCAAAGGCATATCACCTAGGTAAATCTCTTGAGTTTTTGTTTCTTTTGTCTTTTGATTTATTAATCTAGCGTTAATACGAAGCGGAGCTTCAAAAGTCAATCTACGTTTACGACAAGTAACTTCGTCAAAACGAGGCTCATCTAGATAATAATCTTCTAGATAAATTTCTAGATCACGACCAGAAAAGTCTCTAAAAGGAGAAACTTCCTTAAAAAGTTCTTTAACACCTTTGTTCAAAAACCAATCATAGGACTTCTTTTGTACTTCAATTAAATCTGGATAAGGTATTATATCCCGAGTCTTAGTAAAATACTTTCTTTCCTTAGTCGTAAGAGGTTGACGCTTGTATTTTGGCATAGATTATTTAGATTATACTAGTTTTTAGCTTAGGTTGGCTTAAACTAGAGATTATTTTTAAATTATTTAATGATTTTAATACTGTTTATATATACTCTTTTTAGAACAAAAAATACCCTCGAATAATCGATGGGTGTGTTTTTAATTAATTTTCTGAAGAAAAGGCAAAAATGGACATGGTTTTAGCAGGATTCTGCACGAATAAGAGCTTTATATGGACATATAACCGGTAAAGCCTTGACCGCACCTTATAGAAAATGTAAAGAATTTTTTAAATCGACTATATTTTACCTTAAACTAGCGGGTTTGTCAAATGGAACAGGTGGATAAGTATTTGTCAAGAAAACTAGAGTTTTAAGCTGACTTTAGCCTATAACTTAAACTATTAAGTTAATTATTAAAAAGTTATCCACAGGGTTAGAGTCTCGCTTGCGAGACTCTAACCCTGCAAGCAGTTATAATTTTAATAATATATCATTAAATAGACTCACCACGTTAATAACAAACTAAAAATTTATCTCTAACACTGCAAGCAGTTTATTCATAAAAAACTTTGTTTTATATTGTAAAAGCTCTAAAAAAATAGTATTATTACTATGATAATAGTTTATGTATTGACTTTATTTTTTAAAGTTATAGAATTAAGATATGTCTATCTATTTAGCTGCGGAAGAATTGATGTCGTAATCGAATCCAATTTAAAAAAACACTCTCTCTCCTAACCTGAATATTACTTTCAGGCGGAAGTTTTCTTGATTTGATTCGCTAATTAAAACATGCACTTCTTTTCGCAGCTTAATAGGTGGAGATGGAATATCAGCATAATAGCTGGTATTTTTATTTTTCTTGTACCAAAAAACTATATTTGCTATAATAGGTCTACTAAACATAAGTATAGAGTATGGGCAGAAGAAGAAAATATAGAAAAATATCTTTCTGGCAAAGATTTAGTTTTGACTCAGAAATCAGCAAAGGAATGTTGGCTATTTTTTTATTTATTATCGGAACACTATCTGCTTTAAGTTTTTTTAATCTAGCAGGAGTAGTAGGAGAATTTATTGATGCCTTGCTCGCGATTGTTTTTGGACAAGTTCGTTATGTATTTCCAATCGTAATTATAATAGTTGCTATTTCAATAGTAAAAAATCTAGAGTATGAATACCGATCAACACACTTATTAGGATCTATTCTTTTCTTCCTAAGTTTTAATGGACTTATCCACCTACAAAAACCATTAGCAGAAATGTATGAATTATCTTTACAAGGATACGGTGGTGGTTTATCAGGGTTTGCACTGGCTTGGCCTTTACTAAACTACACTGGCTATTGGGGAGCAACGGCAATTTTTGTTGGTTTATTATTACTCGCTATAATATTTTTATTTAACACAACTTTAGCTAGAATAGTTTATCTTCATAAACAATTTTTTAGAGCTATTGGTTGGATAGGTTTAAAAATCATTTCTTTATTTAGTAAAAAAGATACTGAAGAGTATGAAGAGGAGGAAGACGAAGAAGAGGAAGAAGAATTAGAAGAAGATGAGGAAAAGGAAGATAAAACTTCAATGTGGCAAAAAAGAAAATTACTAAAAAAAGAAAAAGAGGAAGGAGAAAAAGATAAAGAACTGATAGAGGAAGAAGATGAAATAAAAATAGAGAGACCAAAAAGAGATTATAAATTACCGGTAATTAAATTACTGTCTTCTAAAAAAAGCAAACCTACTTCTGGAGATATCAAAGCAAATAAAGCAATCATCAAAGATACTTTACAAAATTTTGGTATTGAAGTTGATATGGGAGAAATAAAAGTTGGTCCAACTGTAACCCAATATTCTTTCAAACCATCAAAAGGAGTTAAACTTACTCGCATTACAACTTTGCATAATGATTTGGCTCTAGCTCTCGCAGCTCATCCAATTAGAATTGAAGCACCAATCCCAGGAAAATCTCTAGTTGGAATTGAAGTGCCAAATGAAAAAGTTGCCATGGTGACATTAAAAGAACTTTTGGTAAACGACGAATTTAAAAAAAGAAAACATGATATGATGATTGCTCTCGGAAAAGATGTTGCGGGAAAAGTTTGGTTTTCTGATTTACCAAAAATGCCTCATCTTTTAGTAGCTGGTGCAACGGGGTCTGGAAAAACTGTTTGCATTAATACAATTTTATTAAGTTTACTTTTCCAAAACACTCCTGATACTTTACGAATGATTATGGTAGATCCAAAAAGAGTAGAGCTAACTTTATACAACGGAATACCACATTTATTAACTCCTGTTATCACCGATTCATCTAAAGTTATTAATGCTTTGAAATGGACAATTGGAGAAATGGATAGAAGGTTTGAAACATTAGCAAAGGTGGGGAAAAGAGATATAACTTCTTACAATAAAATTGCTAAAGAAAAATTACCACATATTGTTTTTGTTATCGATGAACTCGCTGACTTGATGTCACTCGCAGCTAGTGAAGTTGAAGCTGGAATTATCCGTCTTGCTCAAATGGCTCGGGCTGTTGGAATTCATCTGATTGTTGCTACCCAAAGACCAAGTACAGAAGTTATTACTGGACTTATGAAAGCAAACATCCCGGGAAGAATTGCTTTTTCTGTTGCTTCTTCGATTGATTCTCGTACTATTTTAGATTGTATGGGAGCAGAAAAACTTTTAGGAAGTGGGGATATGCTTTATTTAACAGCGGAACTTTCTAAACCAATTAGACTTCAAGGTGCTTTTGTATCAGAAGAAGAAATGAAAAAAGTTATAAACTTTGTTAGAGGAGATGAACCACCAGTTTATGATGATTCGATTATAGAAAAAGCCGGAGGAGGAACAATGAATATGTTTGGTGGTGCTTCTGATGATCACGATGCTTTATTTAATGACGCAAAGAAAACTATTGTTGAATACGGAAAAGCAAGTGCTTCACTTTTACAACGAAGACTTAAAATTGGATATGCTAGAGCAGCCAGAATACTCGATGAACTTGAAGAAGCAGGAATTGTTGGACCAGCTGAAGGATCAAAACCAAGAGAAGTATTTACTGAACATTTAATGCCAGAAGCTGAACCAGAAATGACAATGGCAGAACAAACTATGGACTCTGGTGGTGTTGTTTTAGACGAAGATGAAGAGGATGAAGAAGAATCAGAAGAGGAAGAAATAGAAAATGAAGATGAAGAGGGAGAGGAAAATTCTGAATCTGATGATGAAGACGAAGAAGATTTAGAAGAAGATTTAGAAGAAGATAATGAGGAAGAAGAGCCAGAAGAAAAAGACGATGAAAGTCATTACTTAGAAGAATAAAAATTATGAGTATTTTTTGTATTAAAAAATTAGAAAAATCAGATACAGTTTGTCATCAATTAAAAAAACTACGAGAAAGAAAAAAAATAAGTTTGGAACAAGCTAGTAAGGAGACAATGATCTCGGTTAAATATTTAACGGCTATTGAAGAATGCCGTTTTTCTGACCTCCCACGAACTCGTGCTCATCGCAAAGCATATATTAAAAAATACGGAAAATTTTTAGGACTAAACGAAAATAACTTATCTAAAAAATTTGACCGAGAAGAAGGAATGGAAGATATAGAAAATTCACAACCCCAAAAAATAAATCAGGTAATGAAAAGTGAAAGTATTTCTATTTGGCTTCGTAATATCGTAACGGGACTTTTTATTTTACTCTTTATAATTTATGCACTGTGGCAAATTCAAGGAATACTTCAACCGCCTAAATTATTTGTATATAGTCCACCCGAAGGATTTGTCACCGCCGCTATGAATATCATAGTTGAAGGCAAAACTAATAAAGAAAATAGGGTATCAGTAAACGGTCAGGAAATCATGGTAAACAACGAGGGACATTTCTCAGGACGAATAGACTTGTCAAAAGGTATAAATACCATTAATATAATAGCAAGCAAGAAACATGGAAAAACAACTTCCATAACTCGCAATATAATAGTTAAATAATATAATTAATAAACTTATGGGAAAAGATGAAAGAAAGGAGAAGCTGAAATCAGCAGAGGGGGCGATTGACCAAATTAGAGAAAGATTTGGAGAAGGAGCTATCATGACTTTTGATGATAGTAAAATGCTCAAAGTTGAATCTGTACCAACAGGGTGTTTATCAGTAGATTTAGCACTAGGAATAGGTGGCGTACCTCGTGGAAGAATTACAGAAATATATGGACCTGAGTCATCAGGTAAAACAACTTTGGCTCAACATGTTGTCGCTGAAGTACAAAAATTGGGTGGAATAGCTGCTTTTGTTGATGCAGAACATGCTTTTGACCCGGATTATGCTAAAAAAATAGGTATTAATGTTAAAGAACTACTAATTTCACAACCAGATACTGGTGAACAAGCTTTAGAAATTGTAGAAACATTAGTTAGATCAAATTCTATTGATGTAATAGTTATTGACTCTGTAGCGGCATTAGTTCCTAAAGCAGAAATTGAAGGCGATATGGGAGCATCTCATATGGGTTTACAAGCTCGTTTAATGAGTCAAGCTCTCCGAAAATTAACAGGTGCTGTTTCAAAATCAAAAGCAGTTGTAATTTTTATCAACCAAACTAGAATGAAAATTGGGATTGTATTTGGAAATCCAGAAACAACAACAGGTGGTATGGCATTAAAATTTTATTCATCACTCCGAATTGAAGTAAGACGTAGTGCTCAAATTAAACAGGGTGATAAAATAATTGGTAATAGAGTAAAATTAAAAGTTGTAAAAAATAAAGTTGCCCCACCTTTTAGAACAACAGAATTTGATATTATGTATAATGAAGGAATTTCTGTTGCTGGTGATGCACTTGATGCCGGTGTACTTCATAAAGTAATTGATAAAAAAGGTAACACTTATACTTTTGAAGAAACAAAATTAGGTGTCGGTCGTGAAGCTGCTAAAAGAACTTTGAGAGAAGATATAAAAATGATTAAGAAAATTAAAAAAGGAGTTTGGGAAGTGGTTAAAAAAGGTGAAGCGCCTGATGAAGAGGAAGGTGATCCAAAAAAACCAAGTGAAGTAGAAAAATAAATTAACTCGATAAAAATAAAACCGTTGAAATAAATCAACGGTTTTTTAATATTAATTTTTTTATTTTTTAACAAATTTAACCGCAATTAAAGTTGAGAGGGGGATTGCAAAAGCTATTCCAGTACTTCCTACTAATGTTCTAATAATTTCTGTCGCAATTAATTCATTATTTAAAACACTAAAAAAACTTTGACTAGCAGAACCACCAACGCTAAAAAGTAAAATAAGTGGAAGTGATGCCCCAGCATATGCTAAAAATAAAGTATTAGTCATTGAACCTAAATGAGTATTACCAACTTCAAAAGCCATTTTAAAAACTTCTTTATTTGTTAAATTTGGATTTGCTTTTTTAATCTGAGCAACTGTTTCAATTTGAGCCAAGACCACATCATCCAAAACACCAAGTGTCCCAATCAAAATTCCTGCGAGTAATAATCCTTTAAAATTAATAGCCCCTTGCAAACCTATGAGGAACATTGCTTCTTCTTGAGCCAAGCCTGTCAGCCGAGCAAACTCGGTAAACAAAACTGATAAAAGCAAAACTACACACAGACTGATAAAAATACTTAAAATTGCTAAGTTAGATTTTCTATTTATCCCCTCTGTTATATAAATAATAACTAATAAAATTGCGAGCGACCCAAATACAGCTACTAAAAGAGGACTATACCCAGACAAAATACTTGGTACTATAAATTTAACAATAATTAAGAAACTAATTACTAAACTTAAAAGTGACCTAATACCCTTTAACTTACCAACAACTAAAACTACTAGAAAAAATACTAACCCAAGCCAAAACAAACTCGCCCGTCTAACATAGTCTATAATATAAAAACTAGTATCTCCACCCACTTCTTCCACTGCACTAACCAAAACTCTATCTCCAACTTTATAAACATTACTATTTAACACTACTAAATCAGTAATGCCATTAAAAACCATCTCTTCACCATCCCATGCACCATTTGTTCCTAACAATTTAATATCTTGCTGAACAAATTTTGATCCATCAGATCTTTCTAATTCTTTTTCATTTACAACCTCTATTATTTTTGCCTCAAAAACTTCTTCTTGAGGAATTTCTTGTGCCAAAACTACTGTTGGTAAAAATAGGCTGAAGATTAATAATGCTAATATTTTTTCCATACTTATTTTGTTAATTTTATTCCACCACCCCAAATATCCAAAACTTCAATACTGTCATACCCTTTTAAATCAAACCAAAATTCTATCTCATATTTATCTGTACTAGTATTAAACGAATATGGCAAAACTTTTATACCATCAACAAAATTATCATCTATATTATATAAATTCATACCAACTCTTTCATTGAAATTAAACTCTTTCACTTCACCGTCTAAAACAACTCTTATCTTATTAAAATCTAACTCATTTCTATCTAAAATTACTTTTACTTTTAAAGGTTCTTCATTAATTAATTCTATATCAATATTGTTAGTATTTTTATAATTCAAAAACATTAACGGATTTACATGTGGATCATAACCTTTGGAACAGCTACCTTGATAAGAACACGCTGTACCAATCCTAACTTCAAAATGAAGATGATTAAAACCAGTAGTCCCAGATTGACCAATCACACCTATTTTCTCTCCAGCTATAACTTTTTGATAATTACCTCCTTTCACAACCTTTCTAACCGCAATACTATCTAAATGCATATAAAGTGAATAATATGTATAATATTTATTACCATCTAATATGAAAGGTTTATCTAATTTGTGCCTTAAAATAATAACCGTTCCACCATTCGGATAAGGGTTATCTTTTTCTCCTTCAAAAAAAGTTCTAAATACTTCGCCGTCAGCAATTGCCATTACTTTATCAACTCCAAGTTTACCTGGTATATCTATTCCTCTGTGAAAATCATAAAGATAATTTTTCGAAGCTTTGAGTCGTGAACCAAAAGGAGAAGATAGAACTTTTGAATCGGTTGGCCAAACTGCATTATCATAAACAACCAACTTTCCAAACTTTACTTCTTCTATCACTAAAGAATCATCAAGAGGTTTTATAGACAAGAAATCATTAAAGTAATTTATAACATTTACTTGTATATTTGAAAAATTAATTAAATTCTTTTGATTTTTAAAATTATTTTTATCAAAACCGCTAAAAGACAATACAGCACTTGTTGTTAAAAATACTCCCAAAATTAAAAATAAGAGTAAAAATAATCTATTTCTTAGTTTCATATTTTTTATATTTAATAATTAAACCTTTTTATCTAAATTTTTATAGAACTCTTCTTCTGTAAACTTTCCAGCAGTCTGTAAACAATATTCTTTCATTTCTAAAACTTTTTCAAGAGTCATTTTTTTAACTGCATTTCTAATATCTTCAACTTTAAAATTCTCTGGTAAAAACAAACCATTTTTTTCATCTTCAATAATTTCTAACAACCCACCTTCTTGAGAACCAATCACCGGTTTACCTGCCATCATTGATTCAACTGGACTCATCCCAAAGTCTTCACGAATTGGAATATAAATTGTTGCAAGACTTTTTCCTAAATTTTCTATCAATTCACCATCGCTAACCCATCCTAATATTTTAATATTGTCATAATCTTTGGCCATTTCTTTAATTCTCTCCAACTCTGGACCGCCCGAGGCTACAACTAATTTTTTATCTGGCATTTTCTGAAAAGCTTCCACAATCATGTGCACTCTTTTAATTTCATAAAGCCTTGCCCAAGAAAAAAAGTAATCACCGTCTCCTAAGTCTTTAAAAGGCAAAGTATCACAAGGTGGATAAACAACTACTGAATCTAATTTAAGATATTTTTTAATTCTTTTTTGTGTATTTATTGAATTAGTTAAAATTTTATCCATTTTTGAAGACAAATACCTAAATCGTGGACGATTAAACATAGCAAAGGGAATAAAAATCATTTTTTTAATTATTCCATATTCTTTTAACCTTTCTTTATAACAATCAAACAAATGTCTCGGGGGAGTGTGCATATAGGCAATATTGATCTGTTTTCGTGCTCTAAGCCATGCAATTAACGTATCTCCACTATGAATCACGGTATCATATTCTTTTAAAAACCCTGTTTTAAAAATAAAAGACAACTGAACTTGCACATAACGAAATCCAGGAATTTTTGAAAACAAGTTTTCTTTAAACAATTCAAAGACCTTGCCTTTTATTTTAGGACGAGGATCAAAAGCATCTTTAGCAATAAAAGCCGTGGCAATATCTGCATTCAAATGTTTTGCCATTGAAATCACCAACCTCTCACCACCACCTTTGTAAAGGAAGTAGTCGTGTAGAATTATTATTTTTTTATTCATATCTTATATTATTTTTTATCTTCAGATTCCCAATCAACCACATATAACTTTGCTTCATCATCTTTCTGTTTTTTAGGTACATCATTTTCAAAATCCCACGGCACCACAAAATTACGCCTTTCAAAATCCTTATGTAAAATATCTACTTTTTCACACTGTTCTTTAATTTTATTTTTTTCTTCTTTTATTGCAAATCCAAATATTTCTTTTTCAACAATTACTTTTATTCTATCTATAAGTTCACCTGAATTAAAGTTACATTTAGATTTTATTGTATTTATTAAAATATCTACATTATCACTAAATTGTTCCTCAGATAATAAAAAAACTTTTAATTCCTCTATGCTATTAAAACCATTTTCTTTTAATATTTCTAAAAAAACAGGCTTATTTTTTTCTATTCTTTTTATTATTGTAGATACTATATGTTCACTTTTAAATATAGAAAAATTTGTTATAAAGTTTTCTATTAAAATAGACATTTCATGTTTTTGAATTTTTGTTAAATATTCTTTCCATATTCCTATTATTTTTTCTTTAGATTTTTCACTAAGAAAAGACAATTTATCATCTATTTCTTTCTCTACACCTTCTTTAGATATACTGGTTGTAAAAGGATCATATTGAGACCCATGTAAATAAAATCCTTTTTCCCTCATTTTTTCTATAGCAGAATTTAAATTAATACCGTCAATATTTTCAAAAAAAGCATAGTGATTGCCTTGGTCTTTGATTTCACCCAAAACTGCTGGGGTTGGCATACCAGCTTTATAAGCTTGTCTAGAACTTTCCAATTCTTCATCGCCATTTTTCTCGTCTAAGCGTTTAGAAACTATTTTAACATCTCCGTCTTCTAATTCAATTATCTTAACTTTGCTTACATCGTAAGGCCTATCAATTAATTCAGATACTGTTTCTCCTTTTGGTAAACAGGCTTCATCATGTTCTCCTCTAAAAATAGGTTGATGACTTTCAATCCATTCTGTAGGATTATCAAAAAATTCTTGGGGTAATTTACTTTTTAATTCTTCATCTAATTTAATAACTGTTTCTGATTGCTTTTCTTTTTTATAAAAAACTGGTTTTTCATCCAATGCAGATAATGGTGCATCAAGTGCATCGGGCAAATCCTCACCACTAATCGTTGTATCTAAAACATCTTGAGATAATCGTCTCATTGTTTCATGATCTATTTTATTTTTTTCATTCATATATTTATTTTTCCCAATCTTTAATAACCAACTCTTTCCCTTTTCTTTTTACCACAACTTTTTGTTTTTCTCTCCAACCCAAATTCCTCATTTCTGCAATAGGAATACTTATATAGTAAGTATCTTTAATTTTTTGAATCTTTCTGATTGATTCGTCTTGTCTTCTGCCCATATGTTTAAACTTAAGTTTAAACTATAGTTTAAACTATAGTTTCTTTATATATCTTATTATAACACATTACACAAACAAAACAACACAGACTAGACAAAATAATCATTTTATGTTAAAGTTTTTATAAAACCACATACAAACAGGAGGGAGCTATGAAAATAAAGAAAGGTGACAACAGGATTGTTATAATTTTAACAACACTTGGAATAGTAATCAAGTTTGCAAGATTTCGCTTAAAAAATATTAGTAGCAACTTCAAACATACAAGCATACAAAAAACTATCGTCAGAGAGCTGGAATATACCTACAGAACTTATTGGTCGCTTCGTTGGCGATTAACAAAAGGAATAATTGATAACTGGAATGAATATCGATTTTATCAACAACATAAAATGTCATGTTGTACTCCTACCTTTTTTTCATTCTTTGGTCTTTTCAATTTACAAAAATTAGGAGAACCGCTACCTAAAGACCTCGATGGGATAAGAGATCTTTGGTCTCAACTATCTAAATTGACCAACGGAGATATAATTAAAGATAGTCACGCTTTTAACAATACTGACAATTTCTGTCAAAAAAAAGGAAAACTACAAATGGTTGACTATGGTAGTGTAGCTACTCAGGAAGTACTAATAGAATATGGTCATCTCATTTATGACAAATTTGACATTTCCTTGCGGAATAAAAAAAAGTAGACATCCTCAAGTTCACCCACTTTTTTCTTTCAATCTAAAAAAAGATAGAAAGTAAAAAGATGGGTGATTTTTTTATTTTAATTAAAAAAACACCTCAATGGTGTTTTTAATTTGTCGGGGTTGTGAGATGAAATTAGAATTTATTTAGCTAAGGTTAAAGAATAATTCTTTGGACATCATTTATTTTATCTATTTCAAAAATTAAAACAGCCAAATCATCACCAATATTATGGTTACCAGATGATAAACACAATGTCTTATTAATTTTATGTTTAAAATCACCAGACATCTCTACTGTTTCATGTATATGACCATGGAGCATTAAATAGGGTTGATGTTTTTTAATAAAATATTTTAAAGCCATACTACCAACATGCATTCTACCAGATAATGATAGAGGAGAGACAAGATCTAAATTAGTATCATTTGGTGGACAATGTGTGATATAAATTGTTTTGCTTGGGGTTATTAAAAATAACTTCTTTTCTAAATCTTTTTGAATTGAATCTTTTTTTTCATTTTCTGAAGTAAAACAAAAATTATCCCACCCTTCTTTCGTACTTTTATTACCTTCAAACCTATAATTAGTTTGTTTTCTAGTAAAGTATTCATTTTCTAAATTTTGTGGTACATTACTAAAATCATATTTTTCCCAATCCTTAATTCCAAACGGTGTAATAGGTACATTAGAATAGCCAACAATATCAAATTTATCAGTCAGTTTCATCCTCTTATTATGAATAACTTGATATAGACCATTATTTTTTTCCAAGACATCCATATTGGCTTTGCAATCATCATTGCCCATTATTAAAAATATTTTACAGTTTGGTAATTTGTTTTTTAAGGGTGATAATAATTTTGGTAATTTGTTTTTTAAAAATTTTCTTTGACCAGAGATAAATTGACTTATACTAAAATACTTTGGGGCTATATCTCCTCCAATAATTACAAAATCAGCTGCTATCTTAATAGCATGCTTAACTAATTTTTTATACTGTACTTCATTGCCATGAATATCAGAGGTAAATATAATTTTTGGCATAACATTCATCTTTTTATTTTAATAAACTTTTCATACTATTAGAACTTATAACATCTTTACCCGTTTGTTTTTTAATTTCCAATCTTGCTTTCTTTGCAACACCTCCACCCTTACGAGCTATATTTTTATTTTCTTCCAATCCATCTGGTTTTTTATTTTTAGAAATTTCTGTAGTTGAAACTTCTGCCAACATATTTAAAACCAATTCCAAATTTGTCATATTATCCCTTAAATTTTCTTTCTTCAGTTCTTTAAACTTTTTATATTGTTTAACCGATTTTCCAGACCAAGCTTTTGTAATTTCATCAGTTAAAATAGCATATTCTATACCTTCTTTCATTCCTCTTTCTTGCCATTCATCTGTTAATTCTTTTCTAATATCAATGCTCTTTAAGCGTTGATTTATCCATTCTTTTGAATATCCTTTTTTCAAATATGTTTTCATTGCTCTTTCAAAAGCAAGTTCTGGATCTTCTGTTTCTTCAATTCTTTCATATCCAACTTTTGCTAACCATACTTTAAAAGGTTCGGCTTTCGGTGACGGAATTGACTGAATAAGTCTTAACACTGTTTCTGTATCTCCAACATCTGTTAAATATTTTTTACCGTCTTTAGATAATAATTTCAGTTGTCCGATTTTATCGGACAACTCACTGCCTTCTTCTTTAAGCTTTTTCTTTAAATCATTCCAATACTTTCTTGGACGAGGATTATCTGCAAGAATCTCAACTATGTCCACAACAGAAAAATACCACAACTCTTTATCTTCATCATAATGACGACGAATTTGCTTTTGATTAAATAATATTATTGAATGGTCTTTTTTCATAAATTTATACCTCCTTAATTAATTATGTATATAATATATCATTTTTAACTAACCTAGTCTATTTAACCAAAAACAACACTTTTTAGAAAGTGTTGTTTTAATAAAAGTACACTATTGTCGGAGTGAAAGGACTTGAACCTTCGGCCCCTGCGTCCCAAACGCAGTGCTCTAGCCAACTGAGCTACACTCCGATGTAAGTGCCGAGGGAGAGAATTGAACTCTCGACACGAGGATTTTCAGTCCACTGCTCTACCACTGAGCTACCTCGGCATATTTAATTTTACTAGCGTTATTATCAAATACGCTCTAGTGGACCTAAGGAGATTCGAACTCCTGACCTTCGCCTTGCAAAGGCGCTGCTCTACCAGCTGAGCTATAGGCCCATATTTAATTAACAGAAATAGTATACTATATTTTGGTAAAAAAGTCAATAAAGGGATAAAATATTATAGATAAAATCTCCCAAGATAGAACAACAGTCCTACATACACAATATCTATGTGCAATCTTTTTAAAAGATTTAAAATATATAAAATTAAAATCAGAGGATAAGCAATCAAAATTAAAGGATTACGCAAAACTTTATGATTTGCCATTTGGAACAATGCTTTAGCATCTCCAAAAGAAGGAATTGCGTGCATTCCAACCACAACTGCAAACCACAGATAAACTAAGTGGATTAATTCATACGGTTCTCTAATTTGAGAAGCTAAAAATAAAGTAATTGATGAATTTATTATTAAAGGTCCAAAAGAAATTAAAAATGCTTGAGTAAAATGCTTGGGTTCATCATGATGAACATAACCAGCTAACTGCCCAAATTGAAAAAGTTTTACTTTATATACTTTTACACGCGCAAAGATACAAAAGATTAAATGCGATAACTCATGCACTACTACCCCAGGGGCGGTTATGATACTTGTTAAGTAATAAATAAATTTTTTCATATTATTATTTTAAGAGATCCTTCGATTCCTCAGGATGACAAACGAGAGAGGAATAAGAACCTGCTTTTAAAAAAGTAAGAACAACTAAAATCCAAAATAAAAATGCTAAGTCATTTTTAAAATAAGGAACATCTACTAAACCATGGACTAAAAATGCAATCCACATCGCAATAAATCCTGCTCCTATTATTTTATCATTTTTATAAACTTTATACGACCAGCAAAACATAAAATACATAATTCCTACAAAACTTAACATTCCTAACAATCCTATCTCTGTCCAAAAATTTAAAAAAGTATTATGAGGAAAAGTTAAACGTTCAATATGATAATTTTCTTCAAAATAATATGGTTTTTGAATTTTTCTAAACCACTGACGAATACCAGTTCCTAAAAAGAAATTCTGTGGAGACTCTGTTAAATAATCTGATGTATAACTCCAGATTGTTAAACGATTTTGACCTGATACATCTTGAAATAAAACTGCTTGTCGAAGTGGGGTTACCAATGTCAACATTAAAATACTTATTAAAATACTGATATAAAAAATCTTTTTATAATTAATTAAGTAAAGAAAGGCTAAAACACCTATACCTAAAGCTATCCAAGCTCCCTGAGAAATACTAAGCATGATTGCAAAAAGCGCCAAAACGCTAGCAGAAAATAAAATACGAGAGGCAGAAGTTGTTAGTTTGTTTTTTCTATAACTTTTATATAGGTAACCTGCTAATAACATTAAAATTGGCACAAGATATAAACCAATTGCATTTGGTGTTGTAAAAAATGATGTCACTCGTCCAAAGACTTCTTCATTCCATAATTTTACAGGATAAAGTATTGGAAAAAACTTTTGCAAAATAGCCAGAACAGAAATACTAACAGTAGATAAACCTAAAAATAAAACTAAGTAAGTTTCTCCTATTCGTTTTTTAGCCCCTAACATCATTACAAAAAATAACATTGGTTCTAAAAAGAAAGATCTCCAATGTCCAGCTGATTTATACCATTCATCAGAAGTAAAAATTCCACCAACTGAAGCTAAGAAAAATAATCCAAAGAAAATACTAAAAACTTTATTATTTAAGACAAAGTTTTTTATATTTACAAAATCAATACGTAAAAATTTTAAAAGCCAAACTAAAAAAACTGCCCCGAAAGACAATTCTAATAAATTTGTTGGAAAACCAAAGACTTCAAAACGAATTAAATAAGCTGGAAGAAAAACAATAAACAAACCTAACGCAAACCTAAAATTTTTCCAAGCTAAAATACTAAAAAGTAAAAAATAAATTAAAACTAGATATAACATTTTAAAAAACTTTACTTATTAAATATAAACTGCTAAAATTACTTATAGTTCCTTTGTAACATTTTACTTACAATCAATCGGAGGTGGTAAAATGGAAATTATTCAAATGGCAATAAACATACATACTGGCAAAACTACAACTGTGAAAGTTGCTGTTTGCAAAAAAACTTTGAGAGAATTAGATTCAAATAAATATAGCAAAGGATTGGGATTTTGGAATAGAGGTAAGCATATATTTATTATGCTCCCCAAAGAATTTGCTAATTACCTAGCCACAAGAAGCGATACAAACAACTAAAAGTCAGACACACCTCTCTACCATGTGTAGAGGGTGTTTTTTTAATATCTATAATGATCAGGTTTGTAAGGACCTTCAGCTTTTATCCCTAGGTAATCTGCTTGTTCTGGAGTTAATTTTGTTAATTTCACACCAATCTTTTCTAAATGTAATCTTGCAACCTCTTCGTCCAAATGTTTTGGCAATCTATAAACTTTATTTTTATAATCATTTTTCCATAATTCAATTTGAGCCAATACTTGATTTGAAAAACTATTACTCATTACAAAACTTGGATGACCTGTTGCACATCCTAAATTCATCAAACGACCTTCAGCAAGAAGATAGATTGAATTACCATTTTCAAAAGTATATTTATCTACCTGAGGTTTAATATTCAATTTTACAATCCCCTTTAATTCTTCTAATTTTTCAACTTGAATTTCATTATCAAAATGACCAATATTAGAAACAACAGCTTGATCTTTCATATTTTCCATATGCTCCGCCGTAATTACATCTTTGTTCCCAGTTGTAGTCACATAAATATCAACTTCACCTAAAGTATCTTCCACAGTAGACACTTCATAACCTTCAACCGCTGCTTGCAAAGCACAAATAGGGTCAACTTCTGTCACAATAACTCTTGCACCCTGACCGCGAAGAGCTTGGGCACAACCTTTTCCAACATCTCCATATCCACAAACCATTGCAACCTTTCCACCAATCATCACATCCATCGCTCGATTCAAACCATCAATCACACTATGGCGACAACCATAAATATTATCAAACTTTGATTTCGTCACAGAGTCATTAACATTAATCGCTGGAAATAATAAATTTCCTGCTTCTGCTAATTGATATAGGCGATGTACTCCAGTTGTGGTTTCTTCAGATACGCCTCTCATTTCTTTAACAACTTTTTCCCAACGATTATTATTTTTCTCATATTTCCCGAAGGGATCCCTTTGGGACTTTTTCAAAATACTCATCAATTCTCTAAAGTCTTCTTGTTCTTTAGAATAGTCTTTTTCTAACAAACTAGGGTCTTTCTCCATTTCTAAACCTTTGTGAATCATCATAGTTGCATCTCCACCATCATCAACAATAAGTTGAGGACCTAGACCATCTCCAAAATTAAGAGCTTGTTCTGTACACCACCAATACTCAGGAATTGTTTCACCTTTCCAAGCAAATACTGGAATTCCTGCTTCAGCAACAGCGGCAGCAGCATGATCTTGGGTTGAAAAAATATTACAAGAACACCATCGAACATTCGCACCTAGGTCAACTAAAGTTTCCATCAAAACCGCAGTTTGAATTGTCATATGCAAAGAACCCATCACCCTCACATCTTTTAAAGGTTGTTCTTTTTTATATTTTTCTCTAATTGACATCAATCCTGGCATTTCCTTTTCAGCAATATCAATTTCTTTTCTTCCCCAATCAGCTAATTTTATATCTTTGATTTTATAATTTTCCATATTTTTTTATTTTATTTATCCCCGCATTCCAATAAATACAAGGTACACAACATAAAGTAGCACAAATACTGCCCCTTGCCAAGAGCGAAGAGTATATCGTTTTCTTTTTGACCCAATAAACATGAAGGCGAAAAGTAAAACTGCAGCCAAAATTGCTATCAACACATCTGTATTTGCAGCCGTATTAACTGGAACTGGTTTAATAAGAGGAGTAATACCAAGCACCCAAAGCACATTAAATATATTTGAACCAACAACATTACCAATTGCTAGATCATCTTGTCTGTGATAAGCAGCTATTCCCGATACCACCAATTCTGGCAAAGAAGTTCCAATAGCCACAATAGTTAAACCAATAAAAAGTTCTGACATTCCAAAAAGTTGCGCGATTATCACACCATTATCCACTATAAACTTACCGCCAACAATCAAACCTAACAGACCTACAAATAGCAAACTCAAAGATTTAGTTAAGGAGTACTTAGCAATCTTAGATGGTTCATCACTATCAACTTTTGTTAAACCATAAGTATAATAAAGAAAAATCGCAAAAAATGAAAGTAAAACCAAACCATCACCTATGGACAAAATATTGTGAGTTTCACTATTCCCAAACAGCACATCATTGCTCAATACAAAAAGCACTGCTACTGCCAAAATCCCCAAAGGAATTTCTTTCCAAACAGTACCGCGTTTAACAGTCAAAGGATAAATCATTGCTGATACACCAAGCACAAGAAAAATATTTGAAATATTTGACCCCAATATATTACCAATTGCTAAATCAGGAACACCTTGCAAAGCAGCAAAAATATTTACCACCATTTCAGCAGCCGATGTACCAAAAGCAACAACTGTTAAACCAATAACAATAGGGGACACTTTTAAATGTCTAGCTACCGATGAAGCACCTTTAATAAAAACCTCTCCTCCACCAAGAAGTATTAACATACCAACGATTAATAATAAAATTGGGATTGTCATAATTTTTAAAAGGCCGTCAGGCCTGTCATCCTCGCGTAGGCGGGGATCCAGAAAATCTGGATTAATAATTTATTAATTTTTAAATCTACAACTTAAGAATCTAACACAATTTTCTCTCCAAAACTCTCTTCATACCTATCCAAATATTCTTGTTTTGTATATTTATGAGCTTGAGTTCCATAATTTTCAATAGCATAAACACTGGCCGTCGCTCCCATTTGTCCACAAGTTTTCCAATTATATCCTAATAAATAACCACTGAAAAACCCAGCTCTGTACGCATCACCTGCACCAGTCGGATCATCAACAGACTGAGGAGAACAAACTCCAACTTCAACAACTTCTCCATCAGGAGTTGAAACAACAGATCCTTTACTTCCCATAGTTGTTATCACTGCCTTTTTATTCTCTAACATTTTCTCCATATCCCAACCGGTCTTTTCTTGTATTAATTTTATTTCATAATCATTTCCAATTAAAAAATCTGCCTGATCTAACATTTTCTTTAAATCAATTTCTGTTAATGCGGTAATTTGTTGTCCTGGATCAAAAACTGTTTCCAAACCTTTTTCTTTTGATTCTTTTAAGTGCTTTATCATCACTTCTTTTTGAGTAGGAGCAATAATTGCCAATTTAAATTCTTCTTCTAAGTCATATACATTTTGATTGAGTCCAAGCTCCAAAGGACCATTGTAAAAAGCGGTAATCTGATTATCATCTGCATCAGTTGTAATATGGGCAGAGGATGTAAATTGTCCGTCATCTTTTATTATATTTTCTATAGAGATTCCATTATCCACAAAATGATCTAGATATTCTTGACCATCTTTTCCAACTGCTGATAAAATCTCAGGTTCTAAACCTAGAAGATTAAAATTATAAGCGATATTTCCCGCTGTTCCACCCCAACCTTTATCTAATCTATCAATCATAAAACACACATTTAAAATGTGCAGTTGGTCTGGCATAATATGTTTTTTAAAACTATCTGGAAAATTCATGACATAGTCATAGGCTAGAGAGCCTGATACTAATATTCTTGCCCCGTTAGAATTGTTACTCATATTTATTTAATTTACTTTTATTTATAACTACCTCATTACAATTTTATTAAAATTCTAATGGGGTTCATATATTTTTTATTTCATTTTTAAAAAATCTTTTTACTTTATCCCATTCAATTTTTTCTATCATTTTAGGAGTTGGATCTTTATCAGCTTCATTAAAAAAAATTAAAGACTTATAAATATGATACTTATCATACTCAAAACCTTTAAACTTCTTTTTCAAAATTTTAAACAAATCATTTAAGTATAATTTTTCTTTATGTAAAAAATAATATAAATCAATAAAATCCTTTTTAGTATTTCTACCAGCAATAGCTCCTAGTTTCATAACTGCAATATCTTTTACAAATGCTAATTTAACATATTTTTTATAAATAATAGCTTTATACAAAAGAGGATATGGATAAGTCATAAAACTTACTTTTACTCCATCTAATATTCCATCTATGGTATTTTCTTCTTCATTTACTAGTTTAAATTTACCTACTTTAGATAATTTATTTTTTAAATCAACATTATTAATATTATCAATACAAAAAAAATCAAGGTCAACTGATTGTCTATGACCAAGCTGTAAAGCAAGCGCTGTTCCACCAGCAAGATAGTATTTATCTACCCAGTGCAATTTACTCATTTTGTCTAATAATTTTTTTGTATCTACTGCTAAAGTATTTTCAAACATATTTAATTGATTTAATACACTTTCCAAAAATTTTTTGTCTTAACAGAAACGTTTTTACTAACTTTTGCTACTTTTTTAATACTTTTTTTTGAATATTTACTTTCTAACCATTTAACACTCTTTAAGGTTCCTTTATCAATAATCCTAGCAATTAAAAAATTCTGATGTTCTTTTAAATCAACATCTTTTAAATCAACATCCCATAAAACCGTCTTAACATACTTTGGAAAATACATATTTTAACCTTAATATTTATTATTATATCACTTTTATACTTAAAAATCAAACTTGATTACTGACTAGAAAAACAAATGATTTTTACTTAATATGGCATAGCTTAAAAAATTAATTAAACCCTATTAAGATAAATGATATACAATTTTATCATCTAGCTTGCCCTCCCTTTTCAAGAAAACTTTTGTCTTCCGTCTTCTTTTGGGCTTCCTCTCTTTTTAAGGGGAGGATTGAGGTGGGGTCTAAATTAAAATTTATCCAAAATAACTTTTTCTATTTTTTCTCCAACTTTCTTATTAACCTTCTTTAGTTTATTTAAATACTTTTGTAATATTTTTATATCTAATAAATTTAAATTCAATTCCTCCCAATCAAGATAGGCATATCCATTTAAAGACAGGTAAACCAAATCAATTAAAGCCTTTTCTGGTTTTGCTATCAAAACCCCATCCTTTAACTCATAACCCCACCACAATATTTTATTAATATGTTGATAAATAATAACCAACCCTCCTATATCAATTTTTTTAGCACGATTTAAAGTAACTAAAGTTAAATTAGAAGGTTGTTGACTTAAAATACCATTAATAGCCAAAACATATTCTAAAGACAAATAACTAGATGGGTAAATCTCACAGGCCAGTTGTCCATATTCAATTTTACTTGTATCCACCGAATACAAACCATTCCCAATCTTTTGAATTTCTTCATTTTTAACCATTCTTGATAATTTTACCCGTAAACTACCCTCTTTCATATCACTCAACTTCAAAATATCAAAATAAGATAAATATCCTTTATTAATTTTTTCTATTCTTTTTATTAATTTTTTCATATAATTCTTCAATTATTTTCCAATGATTTTTAGGTAAAAACTTTTGCATATCATTTATAAATAAACGACGAGGATAAATTGATTTAACTGTTCTTCTAACATATAATTATATATTTATATGATACATAGTTATTAACATTTTTGATAATATTATTGTATCATACTTTTTATAGTTTATTAATAATAAAATTCATTCTCTCACCAGAACTTATTTTAAAATTAAAAATATTCATAATGCTCTATACAAAATATCCTTAATATGGTATAGTATATAAAACTAATTAAACCATATTAAAATATATGACCTATCTAGACAAATCAATTCAAAAACGGCTTGATGAAAAACTTATAAGACTTAACAAACTCCGACCTCTACCAAAATCAGCGGTTGAAAAACTTCGTGACCAACTTCGTATTGAAATGACCTACAATTCAAATGCTATCGAAGGAAATTCTCTTACCCTAAAAGAGACCTTTCTTGTAATTAATGAAGGGATAACAGTTAAAGGAAAACATCTGAAAGATCATCTTGAAGCCAAAGACCATTATAGTGCTTTGCAATATTTGTATGAACTTATTGAACATAATAAAAAAAATACATTAAGTGAACGCTTAATTAAACAACTTCATACAATTATTTTACAAGAGACAGATAAAGAATGGGCGGGAAAATATAGGAACTCTAATGTTATTATTGGCGGGGCAGATCACACACCACCAGACGCTTTAAAAGTACCGGAACAAATGCAAGATTTAATTAAATGGATTTCTAAAGAAAAGAAAAAAATACATATAGTTGAATTAGCCGCACTTGTTCATCATAAATTCGTATTTATACATCCCTTTTTTGATGGAAACGGTCGCACTTCTCGTCTTCTTACGAACCTCATTCTTATGCAGGTCGGTTTTCCATTATCTATTATTCTTAAAAATGATAGAAAAAAATATTATCGTGTTCTAACAAAAGCTGATTCAGGAGATTGCGAACCATTTGTACGTTTTATCGCCCAAACAGTAGAACGCTCACTTGATATTTATTTTAAAGTATTAACACCTACAAATAAAAAAAGGGAGAAGTATATAAAACTCTCAATTATTTCTAAAGACACGCCATATTCTGCAAAATATCTCAACCTGTTAGCCAGACAAGGAAAGCTTGAGGCACACAAAGAAAGACGTGACTGGGTGACTACAAAAGAAGCGGTACAGCGATATGTTAAAAATAGAAACAGACAACGAAAAATTAAATAAATTCTACAATTTTAATGTAAAAACACAAAACCAGCCTTTTAAAGACTGGTTTTGTACATTAATCCGCAGAGAAATTTATATTTTTGTCATCCTGAATTCATTTCAGGATCTCTAAAAATATATTAGAAAATTAACTCTTAGCCGGAGAGAGTGGCTAGAAGTCAATTTTTAAGTACAAGGTTATTTCTGAACCGGAGAGAGTGGTTTAAAAATAACTTTATTCTCTGCGAGTTAATAATTTTCTTCCTCCCAAACGTTTTACTGTCATCCTGAGGAATCGAAGGATCCCTCACTTTGTCATCCTGAATTTATTTCAGGATCTCTTAACTTGTCATCCCTGCGAAGGCAGGGATCTCAACTCTATAAACCACCAAAATAATTAGTAATTTAATAAAGTGGAAGAGAGACAACTGTGCAAGTTGCTCTCCTCCTATATGTTCAACCTTCAACTCAACGTGCAGTTGAGTTAAAGAATAGTTTCCTTTTTTTATTGAGGTGGCTTACCTCATCAACCGTCATAGTTTAGCCTCTTTAACTATTTAATTTTGGAGGGTTGTGGAAAACAACTATTTTATTAATTCCAATAGCTGTTCTCTATTTTTACATCCATAACGAGCATAGGTTCCACCCACAAGAGGACAGCCTTCCTGCGCCTGAGATGCTTCCTGCAAACTCTTGTATACCCCTAATATTTTGGAGGGTAACGGCCCACAAGGAGGAATAAATTTAACCACCCAACAGTCCTGAAAAGGAAGGTTGGGATTTAACAAAAAATCTATTAGACATTTTTGGTCATAGCCAAATACTCTGACTTTGACTTCAAACTCCTTCACCAGGAGTTCCCACTCCCCATCTGTCAAAAAAGCGAGTTTATCAATATCATCCACCCCCTTTCTCGCTGGCCCACCTCTCTCAAAACCCAAAGAGAAAAGTTTATTTAATAAAATATTATATTCATCATCATCAATATCTTGACGAATACCACATCCTTCTTCGTTTCTTTCTCTTTCTTTTTCCATCCACAACAACAAATCATGTACTGTTTTCATACCAACCTCCTTTCAGAAGTAATGACAACCGGGTATGACAGTTTAGATAAACACTAATGCATTCATCTACTCAAACATTTTACCAAAAATGTTTAAGGTCAATTTTAAATTCTTTGAAAACTTTTCTTTCACTTGTTTTGTTTATACACTGTTCTTATTTGTGCTGGTATTTGCCAGAATTAAATAAGACTAAGGTTAAACATTGCAAATGGTTTACTCTAAAATATAGTTGGCAACCATATTCTGTAAACACAAGGAAAGTTTTCTTTTTTCTTTCTTTATATTTAACTTTGATTTAAATCAAAGTGTTTTAATTAATACATCACAAGTGTTTATGATGCTTTCTTAAAAAACTAAATATTAATTTTCTAAGAAAGTAGAGGGGGTGAGTGTAAAACCCACCCCGTAAAATTAAAAACGGAAATTGAGGAAAAATAATTCAAATTCCTTTCCTTTTACATGTATATTTTCATGATATTCAGGGTCAGAACCTTCATCAAGATGTTTTCTCCTTTGCTCCTTAACATCTTCATGAGATTCTTGACCTATACAACAACCAGTTGTATCATCTTGAAAATCATAAAAATCAATAAAATATTCACCTTCTAGCAAAGGCTTTTTAAATTCTTTACCTTTAATACCTAAAAAGATCATCTTATTTCCTTCATGTTTCTCTTCGTGAATAATGTTAAAGTTTTTTCCAAATTCAGATTCTACAAAAGAAGGTTCCCATAAGCCAGCATTTACAAGCTCACCCTTATAGTCATACCCTCCTCCAAGAAGCAACAAGGCTTCTCTCTTCGCCTCTACAACATTTTTAAAATCAGTATCTAATTTCTCAAGAGAAATTAAAACCCCATCAAAATACACGATAAAGAAAATGATATTTTCCATGACAATCTCCTGTTTTTTATTTTTCTCAAACCAGTGTGTCTCCCAACCATTTTGAACTATTCAAAACTGGGCCTTTGTTTGAGTTTTTTATTCTATGAATCGCTAATAAATTAGCAACTCAATAAAATGGAGGAGAGACAACTGTGCAAGTTGTTCTCCTCCTATATGTTTAACTTTCAACTCAACGTGCAGTTGAGTTGAAGGATTATTTTCCTTTTTTTATGAGGTAGGGACCTCATTAATAGTCATAGTTTAAAACCTCTTTAACTATTTAATTTCGGAGGATTATTATATTTATTTTTCCAGTTTAAAACCAGCAAGTTTCCCTGCAAACAAACCTGAAGTGACTGAAGGAGACTTTTTCTCTTCCTCTTCAATAATTTCTTCAACTTCTTCAGGATGTTCCCAGAAACCCCATCCCTGTCCAATAGGAGGACTTGAACTACCAGTTGAAAAACCACGGACACCCTCCCACTCAACTTTGATTTCTTTTTCAATTTCTGCAACTCTTTCAAATTGAGCTTCGGTTAATCCACCTTCAGGAAGATGAATAACTTCAAACTTGTGAGAAGCAGCAGAGCAAGACTTACTCCACTTAAGTACCACCTCACCAGGAAGAACTTGCCTCCAGATCATCTCTGGGTTAGAAATTGATTCACGGTCTTGTCCTTCAGAACCAATCACCCAACCATCACCAGCGTTGGTTCGTCCACCACGCCGACGCCAAATCCTAACATTTTGAGGAAGACCGAGCTCTTCTCCTTGCCGACGAAGTTCACAATGGATTACTTCATCTTCAGCTTTTGCTTTGGCTTTGGCAACTTCAACTTCAAGCTCTTTAAGTTGCTCAACAAAAGATAAAACTCCTTCAAAGGAATAGAAATGTCCATACCCATGGCATTGACTATTCTTTACAAGATGCACTCTTTCCTCATGGAAAGATATTTCAAAACCAGTCGCCAAAACCCTCTTCTCAAACTCCTGGAATTTCGACTTGAATTCTTCACGCAGAAATCGCTGATGTTCTTTTTCTGCGAATTCTTCTTCCAAATCTCTAACCTTTTTCTCAAGGTTAGAGATTTTTTCTTCTGTGTAGAGATGTTCTTCCCATCCCCGTTTAAAAAAAATCTCTCCAAAATCAAAAGGTTTCTTCCCTGTTTTCTGAAGGCTTTCATTTATCGCCTCCAACCTAGTAGAAAAACCTTTCCTTGCCATTTTACTGGCAGCTTTGGCTTTTGTTTCAGCCTCGGCTTTGGCTTTTACTTCGCGATCATATTGCATAACTTGATCACGAACTTTTTTTGCTTCATCTTCAATTTTACAACTAACTGAAGAAAAAGCACCGTCAACTTCCTCACTGTGGATTTCGTAACGAAATCCAATCGGGAAAACAAGGTAGCAATACCCTGCCCCCCCACCGTTTGAAGAAGCTCGACGGAAATATAACTCACCAAGACCTCCCCAGGTTCCACGAGACTCATCGAACGGGCCACCCCATCCGATTTTTACTAACATATGTTGCGCCTGTGCAACATTTTTGGGACGAAAACAATTACCTCCTTTCTTTGACTTCCAATAATCACCAAAAATCACTGCCGTATCACCATCAAAATCAATATTCATGTTTCTCACCAAAGTTCTCACCATGGCATCCTCTCTATATTCCAAAGGATTTTCCTCAAAATCCTTTGAAAGGATAAAAGTGATGTTCGGCTTGTATTTGCCGAACACATTAACGCCAAAAGAGGTTTGTGTTTCAAAAACTTTTTCAGTGCCTAACTGTTCCATTACTTCTGACAATATTCTTTTCATTTTCTCTCTCCTTTTTTTGTTCATTCGGACGGTTTATAAAACCTTAAGATATTAGTAAGACTACCTTACTAATTCATATCCTCTAAACTATTTTCTCTCTCCAATCCAACAACTAGAGTTTTTTAAAGAGGAGAGATTCTTTAATTAAACTTTAACTGTTGGGTTGGAAAAGAAAATAACAACCAGACGCCTAAAGTGCGTGCATCTGATTGCTAACATTATGTACGATGATTAAGCCACGCCCGTGTTGGACGAGGCATGGGTTCATACCCACCTGTTGATGGTGAAAATTGATACACCATCAACTGAAAATGGAACAAACCCATCATTTGCCCTATTAAAAAAGATAGGGCTACTGGCCCTGACAAAACCAAATGTTTTCTTTTTTCTTTCTATATTTTAACTTTATTTTTTGTCATTCCTGCGGAGGCAGGAATCTAAAACAAAGTAATTTAATTAATACATCACAAACTAATTATAATGCTTTCAAAAATAATTATTAAAATTAATAGTTAACTTTGAAAGAATGGGGTCAGCGTGCAACTGACCCCAATCGAGTTAGAGTTTGTTTACCCTTTTACCCAAAGCACTCTGTAACTTTGGAAGGGTTGATGGGATTAGCCCAAGCGCTTTTTGAGCGCCGGGAGAATCAGATCCTCCCATACCTTCTCGCTGCAATGAAGCAGAAAGGAGGTATTGGACAAAAGCCCAGCCTTAGGGCTGGACTCGGCACCTTCCGGGACCAGATCCCGAAGGTCCAATTCCTTCTGGTGATCGCGAACGACCGCCAAAGAAAATTGGACGCCGTGTCCGCCGGGATTTCCGGCAATAGGACCGAAGTCCTTGCGGACCCCGGTCACCATCACATCCACTTTCTCCATCCCTTTGGTAAGGGTGGAGAGGTCGGCGCGGTCGGCGCCAACCTGGTCGACAAGCATTACCCCTTTAGTGGGGTTGCTTTTTTTTTCGTTCAAGAGGCGGTAAGCCTCCTGAACCTGACCCTCATACACAGCCACCCGCGTTTCAAGGTCCGCCAGAGCGACAGAGTCGCCCTGGGATGCGGTTATAAAAGTTGTGAAGTAGGCTGATTTAGCCTGCTCCGCAACTTCCGGACGCTTTGGGTTGAACGGCGGGAGGGTCGAGAGACCCCGCACCGCCGTCCAACCAAGTTCTGTGAGATTCTCGGCCGATTGTTTCGGCCGAGAATCAAAGACGTCCGCGTCGGCGTCCATGCCGACATAGGTCATCCCTGCCGCCTTCATGGCAGCGGTCAAACCATCCAAATCAGGGTCGGCAACAATCACCGTCCCTTCCTCGGAAAACTCACCCAACTCAATGAGCTGGGCACAGGCCGGGGCCTCTGCGCGGGTCACGATGCGGGCGTTATCGCCCAGCATCGTTTCGATGGCATCCGCCGATTCCGGTGAACGCCCTTCACCTTTGTGGTGGTCACGAATGACCACCTCCAATCCGCGCTCTACGAGCGCAGAAATGGTTTCTGCCAACACTGGCGTAGCGCCAGTGTCGACAAACAAAACCTTCCCTGCTGAAGCAGGGATGGCTTCAAGAATCGCCTCAGCATCTGCCGGGGCAAAAAATTTAGAAAAAAAACAAGAAATTTTATTCAAGTTCAAATTCAACATGGCATTCTCCTTTCAGGAGTTTCGGTTACCATATAACCGTCCCGACTAAGTCGGGAATAATTTTTTCTCAAACCAGTGTGCCTCCCAACCATTTTACGAAATTGTAAAACTGGGCCTTTGTTTGAGTTTTTTATTCTATGAATCGCTAATAAAATTATTAGCAACTCAATAAAGTGGAGGAGAGACAACTGTGCAAGTTGCTCTCCTCCTCAAGTGGGGTATTTTTGCTTCTTTTTTAAGAGAAGCTAAAGAGGTAATACCTACCCCTGGTCAACTCTACAACTCCGAGCATGCCTCTTACATCAACTACATAAGTAAAAATAAATTGACTTATATAATTTGAGACAGCTTGAAGAAGTAGAGTTTGTTGGAACTTCAACAGTCGTTGAGATTCCTACACCACAAAATATTTATGATGCTTTCAAAAAATAGAATACTAATAAGAGATCTCTCCACTTCATTTCACTGCGTTACATTCCGGTCGAGATGACAAAAAATGAATAGTAACAATAAATAAAGAAATAACTTCTATTCTTTGAAAGATTAAATTGTCAAAGTTCTTCGATCTTTATACAGCTTTTCCGTAAGCTACTGTTACACCCAAGCATGGAAGGGCTTCCTCTATATAATATCGATTGTCCCCATTCCTATGAGATTCTAAATAAATTTAGAATGTACATAAGAAAGGGACGCACTCGATACTATAACTCTCGCAAGTTATAGGCAATCCACGGTGGGGAATAGTTCGCTCTAAAGCGATTATTCTACATTTCCTGATTGCTTTCTTTTTATCTTGAGATTCCTGCCTTCGCAGGAATGACATTGTGATAAAAGAATAATTAAACGAGATATAAGTTATCTCTTGTTACTACTGGAAATCTCTCTCCATTTTCAATTAGTAATAAGATATTAACTTAGGTTGTTAACTAAATCCTGAAAATTTATTCAGGCTGACACTTTAAATGTCATAATTAACAAATATTGTATTTAATGAACGATTATCAGTACAATTAGTATTGTTCCGAAAAAGGAGAGTATAATCAGTCCCGACTTTATATCTTCGGCGATTATACATTCTCTCTCCTTTTTAGGAGCAATCTTTTTATACAAGGGATCCTTCGACAAGCTCAGGATGACAATGTAAATTTAAAACAGTTCTCTTGGGAGAGAACTTTATATTTTTAGTTTATTTATTTGTTTTCTCCGCTAGCTCTCTCCTTCCAGCTGAGATATTAAGTTTTTAAATTGTAATTCTTTTACCTTTCAAATCTCTTTAAAAGGATAAGGAATTAAACTTCACGGCTATGCATCTCTCTCCATTACTCAACCGTGAAATTTAATCTACTTATATACCCTCTGCCTTGTTTAAGGTATCAGAGGTAAGAATTTAGTGTTGTTTCTGTTCGCTTACTCTCTCCAACAAGCAAACTTTTGTTTTCCATCTAATTTCTTATGTTTAGTTTAAAGAACTTTTTGTTAAACTTTCTTCTTCAGGTCTTTTAGCTTAACGAGTTATTATATACTATTTTGGTTGTTTTGTCAATACCTAGTGCCAAACCTAACCATATTTTGTCATAACAGCGTGGTTCAGTGCTCTTTTTTATGTAAAATAGGTTATTTAATTGTCACAAAAACTTGACAAATATATTAGAATATGTTATGATATTAATAAGAAAGATCCTGAATCAAGTTCAGGATGACAAAAATAAGTTTAAATAATAAGAGATCCCTCCGCTTCGGTCGGGATGACAACGAAAAAAATGTATACAGAACTACTAACACAATCTGGTCTAAACAAAAATGAAGCCCTAATTTATGAGCTTTTACTTAAAAGTGGAGAATTAAAAGCGGGTCAAATAGCAGAAAAAAGTCCTTTAAAAAGGGGATTAGTATATAAAACTTTGCTAAGCTTAGAGGAAATCGGCTTAATTACTAAAAATGAACCAAAAAACCAAGTAGCTAAATTTAATGCTAAACACCCCTCAAAGTTGCGTGATATTGTTAATAATAAAGAAAAAGAGGTTAATTTAGCCAAAAACAGCATTGACCAACTTTTGCCTCAATTATCATCAGAATTTAGTTTATCAGCTGGAAAACCCGGAGTTAGATTCTATGAAGGGTTAGATGGCTTTAAAAAAGCACTAGACGACTCACTTACAGCCACAGAAACCATCTATACTTATGTAGATTTAAACAAAATAGTAGGGGAAAGTGCTAAAATTAACCAAGAATACGTAAAGAAGCGTGAAAAAAAAGGAATTAAAAAAAGACTACTCTTAAAAGAAAAAGTAGGTGCAAAAGAGGCAATTGGTCAAAATACTGAATTTACGTCATCAGTATTGTTACCAGAAAGTGTAAAACCCTTTAAAACAAGCTTGCAAATCTATGATGGTAAAGTAGCATACTATACGCTGCGTGAAAAAAATATGATTTCAGTGATAATAGAAGACAAAGATATCTATGAAATGCACAAAAGTATGTTTGAATTTATTTGGGAAATGTTAGAAAATAAAAAAACTGAGGAAAAACCCTCAGAAATTAGTTCAAAAAAACCTAAAAATCAGTATGATATGAGTAATTTGGATGAATATAGTACAGCGAGAAAAGATTAATTATTTTAAGGGATTCTTCGGTTCCTCAGAATGACAACGTTGCATCTATATTCCCTCCTTGAGGAGGATTAGGGAGGTGTTATTTTTTATCCTTCTCAAAAACATAAATTCTTTCACCTTCTTTTTCTTGATCAAAAGAATATCTTGTTCCAACATACCCACCACTTAATAAACCTCTAATATTTTTTTCAAGTTCTTCTGAATCTTCTATTGGATTCATCTCAAAAACAACAACTTCTGCTTTCTTTTGAATTAAATCTCCAACTGATTTTTCTTTTTGTTCATCTAAAATCTTTTTAAAATCATCTATACTCATTTCATATTCATCTTCTGTTTTTCTTTTTGTTACAAACTTTTGATTTTTTTCTAAATCACAAGTAATATCAAGATCAAATTTCTTTCCTTCTTTATCATCAAAAACGCCAGTGATATTAAAACCAACCTTATCTACATAAAAAGTACCAACAGGAAGTTCTGGATAAACGCTACCATGAATTACATTTCCCTCAGCTTTTTCTTTCATTGATTTTTCAATAAAACTTCCACCAATTTTTGAACCTCTAAAAACAGGGTCAACATTTATTGAATGAAGGTGTAGATGTTTTTTCCCATCTTTAAAATCTTCATCTGGATAGTAACGCATAAAAGCCATAATTTCATCTTCATCACCATCAGTCTTTTTTAAAATATGATATTCATTATCTTTCCCATTTTTTATTGCATTTTCAAAATATGCAATAATTTCTTTTCCTGCTTGCTCTCTACCACTCCAATTTTGTTTTACAGTAGCTAACATTTCATCTTTTTCATCCTCAGTTAAATTTTCCCACATCGTTCTTTTAAATTCCAAATTTTTAACATCTTCAATATTTGGTTTTAATTCTTTAAATACTGTTGAAAACATTAACACATCTGATCTATACCCAGACAGTTGTTTTAAAATATCTTCTACATCTACTTCTTTACTATTTTCCAAATCATCAGCAAAACAAACTAACAGGTCTTTTCCTGAACGCAAAAGATTTTCAGTTATTTTATTTACATCCTCTTGATTCTCATCTCCAAAATTTTCTTTTAAATATTCTGTTGTGCTATTTGCAGTATTAACAACCTCAACATATTTATCAAAAATTGCTTGGGCAGTTTGTTGATCTAAATTTTCAGCGAGAGAAAGTATTTTATCACCCATTTCTTGTCCACCATGTTCTAGAGAAAAGAAAACTTTTAAACCATTTTCACCCTGACTCTTAACCAAAAAACGCATTCTTTCTTTTTTATTATCATCAGCCTCATTAAAAGAAACCATAAACCAACCTTGTTCTTTAAATGATAAATTATTTAATCTAACATCTGTTTCTTCAAAAAGCTTATCTTCTGCAATTTTATAATAATTCTTTTTAAACTCTTCTAAATACTTTAAACGCTTTTCTTTTTCTTCTTCGCTTTCTCCTTCTTTATTTATAAATAAAGTATCATACGTAAAATCTAAAACCTTTGCTCTTGCTTTCTTTTCTGGTGTACTTAAATCACCTAAATGAAAATACTTTATCAATTCTTTTTCTTCATCAAAAACCCCCACTTCACCGGTTGATGTCAGCCTTCTCGCATGATAGTCTGGATTATTATATTCACCCAGATCATATGTCTTTTCTAAATATTTAACCCCATCTTCAGAAATCCCAACATTACCAAATTCTAGCCGATATAAAATTGCAGTTAAAGCATTTTTATCAACTTTTTCCTCCCTCAATAATTTTAATAATTGATTAGCAGCTAAATCTGAACCTTGCTCTGATAAGGCATCTGCTACAGCATTCCCAAAAATTGGATTTCTATTTTTATTCCAAAAGTCTACCAAAACATTCACATTTTCTTCATTATTTGTTGTTTCACTTTTAAACTTATCTAATACTTTTAAAAGCATTTTGTGAAAAGGATATTCTTCTACCGCACCTCCTATTTCTGGGGTTATATTCATTTCATATTTAAAATAACTATCATCTCTGTCATATACAGACGTAGGTTGGTATGTTTTATAAATCATTGAGTGAGCTGGATTATGTCGTCCACGAGCCCAAGACTCTTTTGATAAATCAGAATCTCTTGTACGCTCTTCTTCAACTCTTTTTTTTGTAAAACAAGAATTAAAAGTTTCATCAAATAAAAGAGTATGGTGTAACTCTGCAACACTTCGCCTTAAAAAATCTGCTTTTTCTTCATCTGTTAATTTCTCAAAATCTTCATCAAAAATTTCTGATGTATCTAATATATGATCACCCATTCCATGCATTGAAGATGCTTCTTTAAAAGTTTCCCAAAAACTATCAGAAGCTTTACCGAATTTTTCTTTCATATTATCATAATTTTCAAAATCAAAATTGTTCATAACAAAATCAGGAGCAACTTTCCGACGCTCTATCATTTCTGCAAATTGATCATTTGATTTTACCTGCTTAGTATCAGTTATTGAAAATAAATTAAATTCTCTAGTGGTATTTGGACGACCACCATTAGAGCTTGATATTATATTGATAGCCTTTTTATCTTCAGGGAATAAACTATAATATTTTTCTGCCATTTTAGGAGATATGTTTAAACTAGATATTGCAATTGAAAAAAATAAAATACGTTTGTCAGTTGATATTTTCTTTAAAGAATCTAAATTTTCACTATCAAAAAAACTTTCTGGTTTACTACCAAATTTATCATACCATTCATTATAGGCTTGTTGTTTAAAATCTTGATTATTCTCAATATTTTCAAGAATATCAAAACTTTCTGAAGTTTTTTCTTCAAAATCTTTCTCACCGTCTATAGATTGTTTACTTAAATTCTCCATATCCATTTCTATTTCCATAAAATTTTATTATTTTTAATTCCAAGGGGATCCCTTTGGAACATTTAACTATACCAGAATTTCCATATTTTGTCCAGCTTTGGTATACTTAATCGTATAATTATAATACTACATTTATGACAAAAAACAAAATATTAATCGGAACTTTAGCAGTGGTTGTCGCTGCCCTTTTATGGAGTCTAGACGGAACTTTTTTACGCCCATCACTTTACGCATTACCTGCTACTTTGGTTGCATTCCTAGAACATGCACTAGGATTTATAGTTTTATTTCCTTTTTTAATAATATACCGCAAACAATTAAAAGTAATAACAAAAAAGCAGTGGGGAGCAATATTCTGGGTAGCTTTATTTGGCGGAGCACTCGGAACCACTTTTATCACTAAAGCCATCTTTTTAACTGGTTTTCACGATATTTCAGTAGTAATTTTACTTCAAAAAATACAACCAATTATTGCAATTAGCTTAGCAGCTGTATTACTTAAAGAAAGATTCCCAAAGATTTTTTATTTTTATGCAGTTTTAGCACTTATCGGAGGATATTTTGTCACTTTCAAAGATCCAACTCAAATTTTCAATCTACCTAATCAAACCTATTTAGTGGCAGTTTTTGCTTTGTTAGCCGCTTTTTCTTGGGGTTCATCTACTGTATTTGGAAAATATTCTATAAAAAATATAAATCATGGACTTTTGGCTTCGCTTCGTTTTGGTCTAACAACTTTATTAATGGTTGTTCCAGCTTTATACTTCTACAATGCAAGTTTTGTTGATGTTAGCACAAAACAATGGCAAACTATAGTGATTATTGTCTTTACTTCAGGCACTTTAGCTATTTTTCTTTATTATTACGGCCTTAAAAAAATACCTGCTTCAATTGCTACTTTAGCTGAACTTGCTTGGCCAATCTCAGCCATTTTCTTTGATTATTTCTTTAATAAAAATCTGCTCTCTATCACTCAAATTCTAGGTACTATTCTATTAATAACTGCTGTTTACTTTGCAACTAGATTAATAAAACCACATAAAATAACTGGAGTTGTGATAGAAGGGCAAGGAAATGGTAAAGAAATGGGTGTAAATACGGCTAATTTACCCGTAGAATTAGCAAAAAAAATACACAAAGGATTATACTTGTGTAAAGTTAATACTGAAAACAAAGATTATAAAGGGTTATTATATTATGGAATAAACTCTTTAACTAACAAAGATTGTCTGGAAGTACATATTTTAGGGTTTGATAGTAATATTTATGGTAAAGAAATTATCATCGAAACTCAAAAATATCTAAGATTACCTAAAAAATTCAAAAATCCTAAAGATCTTCTAAAGAGAATTAAACTAGATTTAGAATTAACAAACTAAAACTAAATACAATATAAAAAGTTCAGATACATTCTGGACTTTTTAATGGTAAAAGAGTAAAATACATATATTAAATTTAAAATCATTCTAAATTAGTATGAAAAAATATCTAATAATCCTATTTTTCAGTTTATTGTTTTTTATAACACCAACTTTTGCAGAAACAAACGATCAAAACCCTGTCCGTCTTTATTTTTTCTATGGTACTGGTTGCCCTCATTGTGAAGATGAAAAAGAATTTTTAACTGGATTACAATCACAATACCCAAATTTAAATGTTTTAAACTTTGAAGTTTGGCATAACACTATTAACCAAAAATTAATTAGAGAAGTAACTGATAAATTAAATACAACAGCTGGAGCTGTTCCCTTTACCGTAATAGGAGACCAATACGTTTCTGGTTTTAACAAAATGGTAGGGGACCAGATTGAATATAATGTAGATTATTGTTCAAATTATCAATGCACCGATATTGTTGGAGAAATTTTAGGATTACCTAACTTAAACCACAGACCAACACCCCCAATTACAGACATAATCAACGGTGAAAAAGAGATAACTACCGACAAGAAAATGATTCCAAAAATAATTAGCCTACCTCTCCTAGGAGAAGTCAACACAAAAAATATTTCTCTACCTTTTTTAACAATCATCATCGCTGCCCTTGATGGATTTAATCCTTGTGCAATGTGGGTTTTGATATTTTTAATTTCACTTTTACTTGGTATTGATAGCAAACCACGCCGTTGGATTTTAGGTATAACTTTTATTGTTGCTTCGGCTTTTATTTATTTCTTGTTTTTAGCAGCTTGGCTTAATATATTCTTATTTATTGGATTTATAGTTTGGGTAAGATTATTAATCGGTGCTGTAGCTCTCGGAATGGGAGGATACAATGTTCGTGATTATTTTGTAAATAAAAATGCTGTATGTAAAGTGACTGGAACCGAAGAAAGACAAAAAACTTTTACCAAACTTAAAAATATAGCTCAAAGTAAAAACTTTTTAATTGCCCTAGGTGGAATAATATTAGTTGCCTTTGCAGTTAATCTAGTTGAGCTTGTTTGCTCTGCTGGACTACCAGCAATCTATACAAATATTTTAACAATGAGTGGTATCCCAACTTGGCAATATTATACATATCTTTTACTTTATATCTTTATATTCATGTTAGATGATTTAATTATTTTCGTTATTGCAATGGCTACTATGCATGTTACTGGATTATCTTCTAAATATTCTCGTTATTCAAATTTAATTGGTGGAATTTTAATGTTGATACTTGGTGCGATTTTGATTTTAAAACCAGAGTTATTGATGTTTGGGTAAAAACATTATGGAGGAGTGTCTGAGCTGGTTTAAGGTGCAACTCTCGAAAAGTTGTGTGGAGCAATCCACCATGGGTTCAAATCCCATCTCCTCCGCATAAATAAAAATAGAGTACTCCACGAAGTACTCTATTTTTATTTTATTATCTTATTTCCCCACCCTTTCAAAAGCTCTTAAAATCTCCAAAGGAATTGCAAACACAATTGTGTTTGATTTATCTGACGAAATATCATTCAGTGCATTAAGTGAACGCAAATGCAAAGCACCAGGACTACTTGATAATATCTTAGCAGCTTCAGAAAGTTTTGTAGAAGCAGTAAATTCACCTTCAGCTTTAATAATAACAGCTCTTCTTTCACGCTCAGCTTCGGCTTGTTTCGCAATTGTTCTTTGCATATCATCTGGCAAAATTACATCCTTAAGCTCTACTGATTCAACAGTGATTCCCCACGGATCAGTTGCTTTATCCACAATTTCTTTAATACGACTAGCGGCTTGGTCTCTATTTGATAAAAGCTCATCTAATTCAAGTTGACCACAAACATTTCTCATTGTTGTTTGAGCAAGTTGACTTACTGCATATTTAAAATTCTCTACTTCTAAAGTTGCTTTTGCAGCATCCGTCACTTTGTAATAAATAACAGCATTAATTTTTGCAGATACATTATCTTTAGTAATTGCTTCTTGCAAAGGAACGTCAACTGCTTTAACACGAATGTCCACTTTTGTTAAACTTTGTACAACTGGTAAAACAATTCTCCAACCTGGTTCAATTGTTTTGTAATATTTTCCTAAGAAAAATTTTACTCCTCTTTGATATTGATTAATCTGACGAATAGAACGAAGTAAAACAAGTCCTATAATCACCATTATTGTAAAAAACGATGAAAAAAATGCTTCTGCCATATATTTTATATTAATAATAACTATCTATATTTTACTATTAAACCAAAAATTAGGCAATGAATTACCTAATCTTGCTGGCGGAATGTCATCAACCTTATCTAAGTTAAAATTTGACAAAACATTAATTAATGTGTACACTAAAGATACACATTAATATTAATTATAAATATATGGTTACCAAACTTATAGGAATTAGAGAGTTCCGCCAAAACATAACTAGTTTACAAAAAAAAGCTTTAAAAAATAATTGGTGTTTTGTGGTATTAAATAGAAACAAACCTGTTTTTAGAGTAGAACCTCTTAGCGAGAAAGATGCAACACTAGAAAAACTTGCTATTGACATAGAAGAAGCTAGAGAAGATGTCAGAAAAGGCAGACTATACAATGCAGAAGAAGTAAGAAAAGAGCTTGGTTTATGAAATATAAATTATTATACACTTCAAAAGCAAAAAAAGACCTATCTAACTTTAATTCAAAAATAGCTAGTAAAATTTTAGATAAAATAGATTTTTATTTTGAAGAAGGTAATCCAATAAAATATTCAAAGAAATTATCTAATTTTAAAAATGGAACATACAGATTTAAAATTGGTGATTATAGAGCTATTTTTGACGTTGATAACAAAGGAAATATAACAATTCTTATAATTTTGAGAATAAAGCACAGAAAAGAAGTTTTTGATTCGAACTTCATTTGCGGGAAGGGTGGGACGATGTTGGAATGTATTTATTAAGAATATAACTGACTGTGTGTACCAATAGCAATAAAGTATACTATATCTTTTTCTTTAATTTCTTGGAAGATAACTCTCCAATCTCCATTAACATTAATGCTTTTATATTTTTTTAACTTTCCAGTAAGAGAGTGGTTGTTTAAAATAGGATTGAATTGATCTTTTATAAAAGTTTTTAATTTATCCTTGAAAGCAAATTTAATTTTAGATGGACATTTTTTAAATTCCTTAATAAATTTTTTAGAATACTCAATTTGCATAATTTATTGTTTATCAAGAAAATTGAGAGATTCTTCGTTACTCTTAAAAGAATAATGTTGTTTTTGCCTTCTTTCTTTTTCAGATTCTTCAATAGAAGAGAGTAAATAATTACTGGGATTACTTTCATCTAAAGTAAAGAAAATAGATTTATCTCTAATAAGCTGTTTTAAAAATCCATTAATAGTCCCGCTCAAAGTTAATCCCAAATCAGAAGCAATTTTTTTAGCTTCTTTTTTAACTTTTGGATCAGTTTTAATATTTATAACTACTGTATTCATATCTTTTATTATTAATTTATATATTAAGTATATACTAAGTATATACTATATTATAAATAATGTCAATAGTGTTCCAAAGTTATATTATCCCCACAAAAAACTAAGCTAATGTTAGCTTAGTTTTTATATGCGGAGAGGGGGGGATTCGAACCCCCGGTAGGTTGCCCCACGACAGTTTTCAAGACTGTTCCATTCAACCGCTCTG
>Ga0208904_1000046_pt1 | contig 119975 bp, 124 predicted proteins | sample AntAceMetag02UKB_FD_184774 | JGI IMG/M metagenome (GOLD analysis project Ga0208904, IMG submission 184774) | Saline lake microbial communities from Ace Lake, Antarctica - Antarctic Ace Lake Metagenome 02UKB (SPAdes) (version 2) | ecosystem: Environmental > Aquatic > Non-marine Saline and...
TTCCCCTACTGGCACCACATCAGTATTATAAAGCAAAATATCAGAAGCCATTAAAACAGGATAATCAAATAACCCCATATTAATATTTGTTTTATTTTGTTTAGACTTATCTTTAAATTGTGTCATTCGTTCTAACTCTGGCACTTTGGTAATTGTGTTTAAAATCCAAGCCAATTCAGGATGCGCACTTACCCGAGATTGTTGGAAAATAATAGAATCTTCTGGATTGATTCCAGCTGCTAAATAAATTTTAGCAATTTCAATAATCTTCTTTTTTAATTCTATTGGATCTTGTTTAACGGTAATAGCATGATAATCAACCACACAAAAAATACACTTGTATTCATCTTGTAAATTAACCCAATTTTTAATTGCGCCTAAATAATTACCTAAATGCAAATTACCACTTGGCTGGACGCCGGAAAAAATGATTTTTGACATATTGTTATTTTATTTTAAAACGTTAGTACTATTAAATTAATTTGAAAATTTTTAAAACAATTTTGTTAGATTAGTTAGATTAGTAAAATTAGTTATATTAATTAAATCAATTTAACTAATAACCTGTCTAACTAGTCTTACTCTAGTTTATCAACAATTAAACATTATCACAAGTAAAAACTCTTTATTTTAAGCATTTTATAACAAAAAACTACTCATTTGCCAATTCAGCAAAATTATGATAAGATACAGCCGTAATTAATTAATAATAATTTTCGCTCAGAGTGCTGAAATATTTGGTTGCTACAGTAGAAAAAAGAATAAATTTTGCTAATATTAATAAAAAAATGGATTTAAATTTACAATACCATTTTCAATTAAAAACTGTTAAACTCTTAACAATAAATCGTTTGAATTAAAACGGTAATTTTACTCTTTTCTCTAAAATCCAAATAAACTCTAGTGAAAAACTAGAAAAATATGACAGGATTAGAAATTATTTTATCCTTTTTTGCCATGTTCATTGGCATTTTTTTGGGTTATTACATCCGAAAACAAAAAGCTCTTGGAGAGGTTAATTCTGCTGAAGCTAAAGCGGAAAAAATTATTAGTGAGGCTAAATCTGGACAAAAAGAACTAGCTGTTAAGGCACAAGAAAAAGCGATTGATATCATTAATGAAGCCAAACAAGAAGAAAAAAAGAAACAAAGAGAGCTTAATGACTTACAAAAAAGATTAGAAAAAAGAGAAACTACTTTTTCTCAAAAGCTATTAGAACTACAAGATAAGCAACAAAAGCTTTATGACAAAGTTGCTCAAGTAGAAGATGCTAAAGAACAAATCAAAAAAATACGTGATGAGCAATTAGAAAAAATAGAGAAAATTGCCAAACTTAACAAAGAAGAAGCAAAAGAAGTTTTATTTAAAAATGTAGAAGTGGAAATCAAAGACGATTTAATGGTACGTATTAATAAGCTAGAGCAAAAATCAACTGAGGAATTGGAAGAAAAATCAAAAAATGTCATGGCTGTTACTATGCAACGTTTAGCTCCAACTTACACACCAGAAGTAACTACTACTACTGTTGACATTCCTAGCGATGAAATGAAAGGACGTATTATTGGTCGTGAAGGTCGTAATATTCGTGCAATTGAAAATTTAACTGGAGTAGAAATTATTGTAGATGACACTCCAAATGCTATTACCATTTCTGGCTTTTCTATGATTCGTCGTCATGTAGCCAAACGTGCTTTAGAAAAATTAATCTTAGATGGTCGTATTCATCCTACTAAGATTGAAGATGCGATTGAAGAAGCTAGAAAAGATTTAGCGCTTGATATTCAAAAGGCTGGTGAAGAAGCAATGTATGATGTTGGTATTGCTGGCTTTGAACCTAAGTTGGTACAAATTATTGGAAGACTTAAATATCGTACTAGTTATGGCCAAAATATTTTAAGCCATTCAGTTCAAGTTGCTCATCTATCTGCCATGTTAGCTGAACAATTAGGCGCTGATGTGACTATTGCTAAAAAAGCAGGGCTGTTACATGACGTTGGTAAAGCCGTTGATCATGAAGTACAAGGAACTCATCCAGAAATTGGTGAGAATATTGGTAAAAAATTCAATTTACCGCAAGAGATTCTTAACCCAATCAGAACTCATCACGATGATAAACCAGCAGATTTAATTTCAGTGATTGTAAAAGTAGCTGATGCTATCTCTAGTGCTAGACCAGGCGCTCGTAAAGATTCACTTGAACAATATTTACAAAGACTAGAAGAATTAGAAAAACTATCTACTTCTTTCACTGGTGTTGAAAAAGCTTATGCTATTCAAGCTGGTCGTGAAGTACGCGTTTTTGTAGAAGCAGAAAAAATAGATGATTTAGCTGCTCACAAATTAGCTAAAGATATTGCTAAAAAAATTGAAGGCGAACTTAAATATCCAGGTGAAATTAAAGTGAATGTTATTCGTGAAATGAGAGTAACTGAATTTGCTAGATAATACCCTACAAATTACAAATCTACTACAGATATACAAATACAAAAAGACGGGCATTATTCCCGTCTTTTTGTATTATAATAAAACTATTCGTATATTCGCCTGCCCGACTAACGCTGTCAGCGTATGGGCGGGTACTTAATTCGTAATTTGTAGAAATTAAAGTTATTAACATTATCCCGCCTAGACTCGCTAAATATTTTATCAACATAATAAAAAATTAATTAAATATACTATAAATAAAACAATATAATAAAGCTTCGGCGAGGCTGGTCAAAAAATCTATTTATTGCTAAAATTAGGATAGTAAAGTTAGTTAAATTAGTAAGACTAGTTAGACAGGTTATTAGTTCACGACGGATTGTTTAATATATAAATAAAGATTGCATGGGAATCTATAAACTAGAAGATTTAGAAACATGGCAAGAAGCTAGAAAGTTATGTAAAGGAATTTATATTATAACTAACAACTACCCTCGGTCAGAAGAATATATTTTAAAAAAGCATATGCGTGAAAGCGCCAGAGGGACAGCCTCTAATATTGGGGAAGGGTTTGGTAGATATTTTTTTAAAGAAAATTTAAGATTTTATGGCATTGCTAAAGGTTGTTTAGAAGAAGTAAGAAGTGATTTATATATTAGTTATGATATAAAATATATTAATAAAATAATTTTAGATAAATTTATTAATCAATGTGATGTTGTTAGTGCTAAAATTAATGGATTAATAAACAATGTCAATATTCAAATAAGAAAACAAATCACTAGCACTAAAAATCAGAATATTAGCTAACTAATAACTAATTTAACTAGTTTTACTAATCTTACTATACCAATATGAACAAAGAAACTTTAATTGACAGATTAGCCACTGAAGCTGATCTATCTAAAAAACAGGCGGAAAATACAATTGAATCTTTGACTAAAATTATTACTACTGAAATGAAGGCTGGTAATTCAGTCACCATTGTCGGTTTTGGAACTTTTCTGCCACGAACCAGACATGCCCGCGCTGGTGTTAACCCACAAAAACCTTCTGAACGAATTCAAATTCCAGAAGTAACTGTGCCTAAATTCAAGGCTGGGAAGACTCTAAAAGATGCACTGAAAAATGGAGCTTAAATTGAATCAAATAAAAAAACAAAAGACGAGAATAAATACTCGTCTTTTTTTGTGCCCCCAGTAGGATTTGAACCTACGACCGTCAGCTTAAGAGGCTGCTGCTCTACCAACTGAGCTATAAGGGCAATTTAGTCAAAAGTCCTAGAGTCAAAAGTCGAAAAGTCTTATAATTACAAACTTTTTAACTTTCTGACTTTAGACTTTCTGACTACTATGGTGCACCCGGGAGGACTCGAACCTCCAACCTTCTGGTCCGAAGCCAGACACTCTATCCAATTGAGCTACGGGTGCTAATAGTGACAGGGGTGGGGATTGAACCCACGACCTGAGGGTTATGATTCCTCCGCTCTAACCGACTGAGCTACCCTGCCATGACTATATTATATTATAAAAAACTCCCATAAGGAAGTTCTTTAATAGACTAACACGTTTTTGTATTAAAATCAAGGAGTATTGACAGACTAACAAAAACAACCTAATATATCCATATATTCTTTAAATCTGAAAAAGGGAGAAAGAAGATGTTCAAAAAAACGAAAAAAGAAATAAATTTTGGCGATTGGTTTTGTTTAAAACCAGAAATAATTTCAAATGAAGAGCCTAATTCTGATTTTGGATTTATTGTTAAAGTTGATCCGTATCTTGAAAATACAGATAATGCTGATAATATTTCCGTCTCTTGGGTATTTTGTGGTGGCGACCATAAGAGAGCGACACTTCCTCGCGAAGTTCTTTTGGACACGACGAAGTCAAAACGCTTTACGAAGGATCGGTTTCTTTCCGAACTATCTTTACTAGATAAAAATCTTCATGATATTAGCAAAGAAGATATGTCAAAATTTCTTTTATTAATTGAGAATGCAAAAAATAGAAATTAATTTTTCATGAATTATCTTAACTAAAATCAAAACGGTCAAACACTGACCGTTTTTTCTTTTGGCTTTATGCTTTCCGACTTTCAACTTTCTGACTTTTGGCTACCTCAATTCCACTCATCCATTAACTCCCTATTTATATCATTTTGATCTGATTCGCTTAACTCATCTTCATCATCAATTTCAATATCAGGCATTAATTTCTTGGCAAAATCACGTGCTAATATCACTTCAATATCTAATTTACTAGCTTCATCAGTAATTTTTAAATCATCACTTACCACTATCCAATCTTCGGGTTTTTTTTCATTACGCATTAATTCAATAATCTTGTCATCAGCGTTGTGGTAAACAACATCTTTAGGAGTATAAATAACTGTAATATTTCCATCACTATAACGATCCCCTAGTGAATCACTACTATCAAAAACTAAAATCGCTTTTTGATTTCGATTATTAAAAAATTCTCTAGTAATCTCAATTAGAGCTTGATCAAAACCTGAATGTTTTAGTAAACCAAGTTTACCAGCTAAGTTGTTTGCGTCAATTAAATAAGGCATAGGTCAGTTGTAAGTTTTAAGTTATTAAAAAATAAATTATATATATTAATATAACAAATTTAAAATTTTACGCAATACAATTTATCCACTAAAAAAGAACGGCTTTCACCGCTCTTTTAATTTTATAATTTTTACGTCGTTGGACTTTTGACTTTAAGACTTTTTAGACTTTCAGACTAATTACACCCAGGTGACATTAGCAATTTTATCACCATCATTTTTAAATCTCATTAAGCGTACGCCCTGAGTATCACGTCCCAAAGTCGGTACTGATTTAAATGGTAAACGAATCACCTGTCCTTTTTCAGAAATAATAACTAAATCCTTTTCTTTCATATTGGCGCTATTTACTATAAAAGCATTGGCTAAGACTCCAGACTTAGATGTTGCTTTAAAAGTTTTAATACCAGAACCAGCTCGAGATTGAATCTTATATAAACCTAAAGCAGATCGCTTACCAAAGCCTAAGTTACTTACTACTAATAACTGTTGTAATTTAGCAAATTTTGGATCATGCCTAATAACTCCCATGCCAACTACAGTATCATCTTTCTTCAATCTAATTCCAGTAACTCCACTAGCATTGCGACCCATTGGACGTACATCTGTTTCTTTAAATCTGATTGATTGCCCCTTACTAGTAATTAAAGCTACATTATCTTTGCCATTGGTTGGTTTGGTCCAAATTAATTTATCTTCATCTTTAACTTTAATAGCAATCAAACCACTGCGACGAACATTACTAAATTGCTCTAATTCAACTTTCTTTACTAAGCCTTTTTCAGTAGCCATTACTAAATATTTAATTTCTGTTTTACTAATCTTATCAAGTGGTAACATAGTAGTTACTTTTTCAGTAGTTAATAGCTGTAAAAAATTAACTATAGCCTGACCCTTGGAAGTACGAGAAGCAACTGGAATATCATAGGCTTTTAACTGAAATACACGTCCTTTGGTAGTAAAAAATAAAATATCGCTATGAGTCATAGTAGTAAAGAAAAACTCTACTATATCTTCTTCTTTAGTGGTTAATCCCGCCACACCCTTACCTCCACGATTTTGTACCTTGAAAGTTTCAGGCGGTACACGCTTGATGTAGCCATCTCTAGTCATAATAATTACGGCTGGATCATTTGGCACTAAATCTTCTTGACGGAATTCTTTAACAGAAGAAGCAATAACGCGAGTGCGACGTTCATCACCAAATTTATTAATCAAATGTTTTAAATCATCCTTAATCATCTTAACAACCTTCTGTTTTGATTTTAAAATAGATTCTAAATCTTTAATTAATTTTTTCTTTTCATCTAATTCATCTTTAATTTTTTGCTGTTCTAGGTTGGCTAAACTTTGCAATCGCATTTCTAAAATTGCTGTGGCTTGAATTTCAGATAGTTTAAATTTCTTCATTAAACTAACTCTAGCGATTTCTTTATCTTTTGATTGTTTAATAATCTTAATAACCGCATCAATATTCTTTAAAGCAATCATTAAACCTTCTAAAATATGAGCTCTAGCTTTGGCTTTATCTAATTCAAATTGAGTTCGGCGTTTAATTACCTCTTTCCTATGTTTGATATATTCTTCCAATACCATTTTCAAATTTAATAATTTTGGTTGAATACCATTTACCAAAGCAATTAAATTTACATGAAAAGTAGTTTGTAAAGAAGTATGTTTAAATAAACTATTTAAAATTTTCTTTGGATAGGTATCTCTTTTTAATTCCACTACAATGCGCACACCATCTTTATCTGATTCATCACGCAAATCTTTAATGCCTTCAATTTTTTTATCTTTAACTAAATCTGCTATTTTAATTACTAGTTCAGATTTATTAACTTGATATGGAATTTCAGTGACAATAATATTGTTTTGACCATTTTTAACTTCTACAATTTCTGTCTTAGCCCGAATTACAATTCCTCCTCTTCCAGTAGCATAAGCTCTTTTAATTTCACTAGCGTCATAAATAATTCCACCAGTTGGAAAGTCAGGTCCTTTTACAAATTGCATTAAATCATCAACTGTCGCTTCTTCATTATCAAGTAAATGAATTATTGCCCCTGACAGTTCGGTTAAATTATGTGGCGGAATATTAGTAGCCATACCAACAGCAATTCCTAATGCGCCGTTTAAAAGTAAAACAGGTAATCTAGCTGGTAAGACGGTTGGTTCTTGCTGGCTACCATCATAGTTAGGAGCAAAATCTACGGTATTTTTTTCAATATCTAATAAAAGCTCTTCAGAGATAGAAGCCAGTTTAGCTTCCGTATAACGCATGGCCGCTGGTCTGTCTCCGTCCATGGAACCAAAGTTACCTTGACCGTTAACTAACATGTAGCGCAATGAAAAATCCTGAGCCATCCGCGCCATAGCATCATAAACGGAAGAATCTCCATGCGGATGATATTTACCTAAAACTTCACCAACAACTGTAGCTGACTTTCTGAACTTAGCATTTGGCTTTAGGCCTAATGACCACATAGCATATAAAATACGACGATGCACTGGTTTTAAACCATCTCGCACATCAGGTAAGGCACGCTGAACAATTACGCTCATAGCATAATCTAAATATGAAGAACGCATTTCAGTTACTAAAGAGACTGGTGCAATAGTACCAAATTCAGTTTTTTCCTCACCATTAACTATCTTATTTTTTTTCTCTTGTTCGTTATCTTTTTCTATAATCTCTGGCTTGTCCGCCGTAGCCCCGCCTGACCGGCCGGCAGGTTTAGCAGAGGTGGGTTCAATTACCTCGTCAGTTTTCTTAACTGACTCTTCTTTCTTAGGCGCAACTTTCTTAGTTGATTCTTTTTTGGCTGGTTTTTTATTATTTGCTTTTTTAGGCATATTTAAAATTATTCAGTAATTTGTTCTTGTTGTAACTCCTCGTTTATTTTATATAAAAATTTTTCTAATTCAATCCCCTCTTGTACTGTTTGTCCATCTAATTCTTTATCTTGATTATTTACTTCCTCTACAGCTTCACTTAATTCATCAAAACTAGTTTTTGCCTCGTCCATCATTTCATCAAAATTCTTAAAAATATCTTGTAATTCATTCGTGCTATTATCTTGATTTTCATTAACTGTAGTAATGTTTTGTTTAAAATTAAAAATCCAAACTGATACAATAATTACCATAAAAAATATCACTCCAGCCCACATCGCAAAATTCTTCTCTTTTTCAACTTTTTCTTGTTCTTCAAAACTTAAAACAACTTTTGTTTCTTTCTTTTTCTTGTCCGCCTTGTTATTAACTTGGGCGGATTTATCAACTTTCTTTTTTTTAGTTGTAGCCTTTCTCCTTGGCATAAAGCCCTCACCCCAACCCTCTCCCAGAAGGAGAGGGAGTTCCCTCTCATTACGGCAGAAGTATATTGAAGTTTATTTATTTTTTAAATTATCTAATATTTTAATTAATTAATTTTTATTTAAAAATAACAAGTTCCATGTCTTCAGCTGGCAAATCTTTTTTATTTATTTTTAATTTTTCTTCTTCAGTTGGTTTAATGCCAATTTCTTTTATAAATTTTTCAATTCCATCAATATCCATATTTTTTAAATTAGGTACTTTGTAGTGCATGGGAATGATTATCCGTGGTTCAATTTGGTTGATTACTTCTACTGCTTTTTTAGCATCAATAGTAGTATTACCACCCACTGGAATCATTAAAATATCTGTTCCCTCTAAACGCTCTATTTGTTTAGTATCCAGCACATGACCTAAATCCCCTAAGTGAGTAACCACCATGTCTTCAATACTAATGCGATAAATTATATTATTTCCTAAGTCTTTACCTGATTGACCATCATGCAAAGCATCAATTCCTTGAATAAAAGTATCCTTAACTTCATATTCTCCAGCCGTATCAATAATATAAGGATCACCTTTAATGGCTTTTACATTATTATGATCTTTATGTTGATGGCTGACAGTTATAATATCAGCTTCTGTGTTTGGAACTTTCAAACCATATTCTTTATCAAAAGGATCTGTAATTAATGTTACAGTTTCGCCTTTAATATCCTTACCTTGTATTTTAAAGCATGAGTGACCTAAATAGGTTATATTCATATTTTTATTTTGAATTAAATTTAAACTTATTAAGCACCAAATAATAAACTCCAAATTCCAAAAAAATAATAAATAATAAATTTTAAGTCACAAAGTCGTCTTTGAAATTTATTATTTGAAATTTATAATTTCTTTGGAATTTGGTACTTGGTACTTGAAATTTTAACGAGAGTATATTCTCTCCATTTCATCATCTGAACCATCATCTCCTTTATCTTCATCATCTGAATTCTTTTCTTCCTCTTCTTCTTCTTCATTATCGTCATCTTCTTCTATTTCTTCATCAATCATTGGAGGTAATTCTTCCGTATTATCATTGATATTTTTTTTGATAAATTGTGGCTCTTCGTCATCTTCTTCTATATCTTCCTCTTCTTCAATTTCTGTTTTATCTTCTTCATTCTCACTTTCTTCCTCCCCTTCTTCTTCTTCATCATCATAAATTTTACCAGTTTCCAGTTTCTCAGTTTCCGTAGTTTCTTCTTCGTCGTCTTCTTCCTCTTCTTCGTTATTATAATCTTCACTTTCTTCCTCCTCTTCCTCTTCTTCACCTTCATCTGGTAATACATTATCTATGTCAAATTCACTTTCTTCTCTGCTATGGACTGGCATACCAGAGGTTCCTGTCTCGCTTACCTTAGCATACTCTTCCTTGCTTATCAAGATTTCCCGTGCTTTAGCTCCATTAGCCGGACCAACAATTCCACTATCTTCTAAAAGATCAATTAAACGAGCGGCTCTAGCATAGCCAATACGCAATCGACGCTGTAAAAATGAGGTTGAAGCTTTGCCAGCATTAATAATTATTTCCTTTGCTTCTTCATATAGTTCATCACTATCTTCATTATTTAAATTTCCGCCAGCCACACCAACTACCTTTTGCTTACCAATAATTTCATCATTATATTCAGCTTCCCCTGCTTGTTCTTTGATGTAGCGAACTATTTTTTTAATTTCTCTATCATCAACATAAGCGCCTTGAATACGCTTTGGCTTTGACAATTCAGCAGTAGTAAACAACATATCACCTCTGCCTAATAATTTTTCTGCTCCTTGAGTATCTAAAATAGTACGTGAATCAATTGCGCTAGCTACAGAAAAAGCAATCCTTGCTGGAATATTTGCCTTAATCAAGCCTGTAATAACATCTACTGACGGTCGCTGTGTTGCTAAAATTAAATGAATGCCAACTGCACGAGCCATCTGCGCTAATCTAATAATAGCACCCTCAACGTCTCTAGCAGCTGATACCATTAAGTCAGCCAACTCATCAATTACAAAAACTAAATATGGCATTCTATCTCTAGAACTAGCATTATAGCTTTCAATATTTCTTTTACCAGATGCAGCTAATACATCAAAACGACGATCCATTTCATTTAAACACCATTTTAAAGCATTGATTGTTTTTGGTACATCAGTAATCACTGGTGATAATAAATAAGGAATTCCATTATAAACTGGGAGTTCAACTCGCTTTGGATCAACCATAATAAATTTCAAATCATCAGGATTATTTTGATAAAGTAAACTAACAATAATTGAATTTAAACAAACTGATTTACCAGAACCAGTAGCACCTGCTACTAACAAATGAGGCATTTTTGCTAAATTAGCCATCCAAGTCTGACCAGCCACATCTTTACCTAATGCTATCATGGTATTATTTCTTCGCTGTTTAAAATCTTTAGTATCTAAAATTTCACGCAAACCAACTCGAGCAATAACTTTATTTGGTACTTCTACGCCAACTAATGACTTACCAGGAATTGGCGCTTCAATTCTAATTGGATGCATGGCTAGTGCTAAAGCCAAGTCATTAGATAAAGTAGTAATACGACTTAATTTTACTCCTTCAGTGGGTTTAAAAGTATATTGAGTAACAGTTGGTCCAACGCTATAATCCCCCATTTCCACTGGAATACCAAAATTTTCCAAAGTTCGTTGGATAATTTCATTACAAGTTTTTACATCAGCTCCTGATGGTTTACCAACTTTACTGCTTAATAAATCAAAAGGGATTTGTATTTTAATATTACTTTTTCTAATTTTTACTGGCGCATCTTCTTCATCATCCTCCTCGTCTTCAGATACTTCGCGAGAGCTAAATTCATTGCCTTCCTCTTCTTCTTCGTATTCAGCATCTTCTTCTTCAAACTCTCCCTCTTTTCCCTCTTCTTCTTCATCATAATCTCCTTCTTCTCCATCGTCTTCCATGTCCCGTCTTAATATTTTATTCATTGCAAATTTAAATGGAAATAATAACTTACCAAAAAATCCATCTTCACCAACCAAACCAGAAATAGTTGTGTTAAACATTAGCATTGAAGCAATTGCTAATACACATAAGGCAACTAACAAAGTCGCCCAGAATCCAATTAAGCCAGCACTAATTTGCACTAAAAATAATCCCAAATATCCACCGCCTTTTCCCATGGAGGCAGCTAATTCAGGATCTTCAAAAAATAAATGAAATAAAGTTAAAATAGTTAAAATGAATAACCCTCCGCCAGCATACATATAACCATGTACCCATTTTTTGTCTTCGTTATACATTAAAAATCCACCGCCTAAAAGTAAGAATGGAACAATTATTCTACCCCAACCGAAAACTAAGCCTAAGCCATTATTAACATACTCACCTAAAATACCAGCAATGCCAAATAAGCTTAATAAACTAATACCACCAACTGCCACCATGCCTATTATTAAAATACTTTTTTTGATTTCTGGGCTTAAATCAAAAGCATAACCGTCTTCAAAACGGTCATGACGTCGTGTATATTTTCTCTTTTTTTTCGGTCTAGGCATTTTTTTTGTCATTCCTGCGAAGGCAGGAATCCAGTATTAAAAATAACCACAGGTTGTGATTTAATATGTCTTTAGTATAACAGATTAAACAAAAAATGAAAGTATTTTCTGTTGACAAACCACCTTAATCTTGTATAATATTTATAATTAATTATAGAACTAAAAAGCTATGCCAAAAATAATTATTGCCTCCGGGCCGGTTATAGTAGAAGATAATAGAGTTTTACTAAACCAACACGGAGATACAACTTTCTGGAAATTCTGTGGTGGCAGAGTGGAGGATTTTGATATTAATCTGATTGAAACCGCTGAAAAAAAAGTAAAAGAAGAAATGGGAATTGAGATTGAGGTTATTAACGAAACTCCATTTTTATTGCATACAAAAAAAACAACTCCTGATGGAGATGTTGATGTAATTTTAGTCCACTACCTAGCTAAACGAGTTGGTGAAATTAAACCAGGTGAAGATATCCGCAAATGGGACTGGTTGGATATTAATAATCTACCAGAAGATGAATTAGCGCCTAACATAATTCCCGCGTTAAAACATTTTGGATTTTTAAAATAAAAATTGAAATAAAAAAACAAAAAGGAGAGCAATCATGAGAAAAAATAACATTGAAGGAAATTTTTTTTATTATCGCACAAATGGAGATCCTAAAATTCCAAACAATCTATATCGAATTTTAGATACCTTAGGGGTCTTCAGTGGAGGTGTTGTAGCACAATCTGCCAAGGAAGAATCAAGAGAATTTGTACCTAATGATTTTTTGTGGGGGGATATTGAGGGCTTAGGATCTACTTTAGCTGAAGTTCGAGAAAACACAATTTTGAATCTTGATGGAAAACCCTTGTTAAAGGGGGCAAAAAATAAGATACTTAAGGTAACTCAAATTTTTTTGAATGAAATTTTAGATAATCCGAAATTATGCAACAGCGCAGAATTTCTTCAGCTTCTACAACCACTTATGGATGCAGAAGAATGGGAGAGTTTTAAACGAAATGCGAGGTATAAAAAATTACTTTCTTCACCTGACTCTGTACATTATTCAAGCTAACCAACCGATCTTTGTAAAAAAATACAACAAATATAAAAACTACTCGAAATTGAGTAGTTTTATTTTATTTAAATTAATGTTTGTTGATTATCTTTTTCTTTTATTATATCGCGCACTTTACTTAAAAATATATAAACGTCGCTAACTGCTTGATCTAATTCAACATCTGATACATCAGCAACGCTATATTCAATTTTATTTCTTCTATCTCTCATTTTTTCTATTCTTTTAATTACAACTCTTAAGTCCCCATTAACGATTTCCTTTACAGCCTTCATTATTATAAAATGATATCCTTCGCCTTTCTTAGGTCGATATCCACGCGATAAAATCAATACCTCCCCACCCAATCTAACAGCATCATAAATATTAGTATAAATAATTTCTTTATCAGAATAATTTATATTCTTCTTAGCGAATTGAAAATAAGATACTGCTCGTGTATATCTTTTTTTTATTTGTTCAATAGATACTCCTTTAATTTCTTTTAATAATTTTTGTTTAGCTAAATCTTGTAAGCTCATTTAAATTACCTTTTAAAACTATCTTATCATTATTAAATACATCTAATATAAAATCATTTTTATCTTTTATTTTTTTTATAATTTCTTCTTTGTTATAAATATGGTAATTAATTTCTCTTCTTAGTTTGATTTCTAATTTACTTATTTTTTCTATTAAATCATCTTGATTAATATTTACACCAATAAGCATTAAATCAATATCACTTTCGCCATATTCATTTCCTTTGGCAATAGAGCCAAAAATAAAAGAATATTCTACTCCCTCTAAACTATCAACTAATTCTTTCATTTGTGCTTCAATTCCTAGAGTTTTAGAAATTATTTTTTTTATTTCTTCGTAAATTGGGTAATTTTTATTTAATTTAAAAAAACGCAAATTACCTTTGCGTTCATCTTGCAAAATTCCTTCTTTAACTAAATTATTAATTGCTTTTTGAAATACGCCTGGCTCTTTGCCTAGATTTTTAGCAATTTCACGCAAATAGTAATCCTTTTCCGAATCTTTAAAAAAAAGATTTAATATTTTCCCTTGGTTGTTTTTTAATAACTTTAACATATTTGTATGCCTTATATATACAATTGTATGCTAAATATATACAAAAGTCAAACTTTCTTACTTTTTACTTCTCACTTCTTACTTTCTTCTCCTTCCAAATCACCCCTCCCAAAACCACGATCAACCCGCTAGCTAGGATTAATAAATACTGCATTAATTTTAGCTTTTTATTATTTTGTGCCAATAACCACTCATCACTCAAACTAATCGCGCCTAGCACTTCCCCTTGATGACTGCCTTCAATAATAATATCTTTATCTGAACGAGGCATAATGCGATAGTCGTCATTTTTTTGGGATACAATGCCGATTACGGTAATTGTTTCTCCTTCTTTGATTTTAGTTTTATTTATTTTAGCTCCGGTCTTAATATAAATTTCTATTTCGCCATTACCATCATCCAGCCAAATTGTTGAACCTTGTTTATCCGTTACTTCACCTTTGATACGCACGAGCTGGGCTTCCATGTTCTCGCCTATTTTATCACATTCAGTTATGGTTGGTTCTGGCGGAGTACTAGTGGCAATTTTTTGAATATCTTCTGCTATGTTGGTTTTCAAACGCAATTCTCCATAAGTTTCTGATAATTCACCAGATACTGTAACTTGATCACCGACTTGTAAATCTGGAAATAATTTTTTACTGCTATAAACTTGTACTCCTGGTGAACCAACCACATAAAAATATTGGGTAGAAAATACGCCAGGCAAAACCGCCACTGTACCAGTAATTTTCACCTTATCGCCTTTTTCAAAACTACGAATTTTTTCTAAAGTTGTTTCTGTAGTTGGTAAGTATTTTTTTGACGAACTTTTTGTACTAACACGTAGAGACGCGCCGCGGCGCGTCTCTACACTAGTGATTATATTTTCCGTCCCTGGTGTCACTTCAGTGGTCCAAACCCATCTATTACTATCATAAGCATAACTGGCATCTTCAATTATTTCATCAAAACTAATTTCAAAAACTAATTCATCAAAATCATTAAATAACCTAGCTGAATCATAAGTATTATTTAAAGCCAAATTAGTTTCAGGTCGCATAAACTCTAAATACTGACCTGCGTTTATAAATACATCTTCACTGATAGTATAAGGTCGACTACCGCCCTCTGTGTCATCTAATTTCCAACCGTTTAAATTAATTACTTGTTCTTCAGCATTAAAAATTTCAATAAATTCTAATTCCCCATCTGCCCCATCAGGATTGGGAAAAACTTCGGTAATGTAAATATTATAATTTTGGTTAATTGATTCTTCATCATTAACTGAATTTAAGTTAGTAATTTTTATTTTTTCTTTAACAGTTGAACTGGCATTATTAGCGTCCATGGCGGTTAAATTTATTTCATAATTACCAATTCTGGCAAAAACAAAATCAAAACTAATTTCTGTGCTAGTGGCAATAGTAGTGGTCGCTAAATTAATCTGCCAAAAATAATCTAATTTATCTCCTTCAAAGTCAGTTGAGTCACTAGCATCAAATAAAACCTCATCACCCACAATAGCCTGTTTAGTACAATTAATTATTGCTTGTGGAAATTTATTTTCATAAACAATTTCATTTTTTTCTTCTGGTGTGGGCACTGTTGTCCATTGCCAATTTACCCAGCCACGCTCAGCGAGACTGGGGATCTCCTCATTTCTAGCCCAAGCCATCTCTTCCTCAACTTTTCCTGAATATTCAATTTGATTAGCCAACTCTTCGTTCGGCCAAAATAACTCCACTATATCTCCACTAGAATTATTTAAGGCAAGATTAGAGGCCTCACGTTTAATTAAAAAATATCCACCAGTTGGAATAATAGTAGTTAAAAAATCATCAATTTTAATTGTGTAGATTTTACTAGTCGCATCAGATAATTTCCAACCTTCAATATTAATCTCTACTTCATCATTATTTTTTAATTCAATCCACTCTTCTAAACTATCACTGCCTTTAGGGTTAGGAAAAATTTCATTGATGATTATTTTATCTGAATATGACTCTTCAATTTCTGTGTCCGGTCGATTATTCTCTGCTTGAACACATTTTTGCCAAAGTCCAAGATTATTTTTTTCCGCCTCACTTTCTGCATCGTTAAATTCACTTTGATATTTTGTATCTGGAGGATATGGATTAGAATAGGCATATCCCTGTTCTACTAAATATTCATTAATAAACAAATCATCAACATAGATATAGCGCAATAATCTTTTATACCTATCTTTATTAGTTACATCTTTTTCCATTCTTATTTTTTTATTTAAAACTAAGGCTTTATTTTGTTCATAAGCCTCTGGCCCAAAACACTCCACTCCTTTGGTTGGATGTTTTGTTTCTGGAGTATCAATTCCAATGTAACGCACTTTTTCTCCGGTTTCCAATTCAATCGTATCACCATCGATTACCTTAGTTACTAAAAAAGTCTGGTCAGTTTCACTCATAATATTATTTTCTTCTCCTGGTGTCGGTGATATGGTCCAAAGCCAGTCCTCACCATCTCTGGAATAAGACATATCGTCTTTAGCTGGTCCAGAATTTGCTGGAGTTTCATCTGCTAATTCCTCATTTGGCCAATAAAGTTTTGCGCCATCACCAGAATTATTAAATACTAAACTCATTTCTGTACTATAAAAAACTAAATAACTTTGACTAGCAATTTTTGTTCCAGTCGGTATAATAAATTTTTTAATTGACCCTTGAGCATCTTTTAAAATCCAATTTGAAATATCAATTTCAATACTGCCTTGATTATATAATTCTACATATTCGTTATCCGCGTCAGAATCTTCTGGATTTATCATTAATTCATTGATGATGATTTGGTCTGAATATTCTATTAATTCTAACGGCTCATCCTCTAGGGCTTCGTCCAAAGGGGGTGTAATTTCTACGGGTGGGGGTTCATCGTCTGGAATTTCGTCATCATCAGGGGGAGGCTCGCCCCCGCCTCCGTCACCTACCGTAATTAAATCTTTTATCTTATTAAAAGTTGCATCTCCAATTCCAGAAACATTTTTAATATCTTCAATCGCTTGAAAATTTCCATGTTCATTTCTATAATCAACAATTTTTTTGGCAATATTCAAAGTAATTCGATATAATCCGGTATCTGCCAATTCTTCCGCAGTCGCGGTATTAATATTAATTAATTCTTCAGCATGAACAAATTTAACAAAAAATTCGGATGTGCGCATTTGTAGTGCGCTATTCGGATACGAAAAAAAGCCCACACAGGCTAAAATAAAAATTAAAATGATTTTTCCTCCTTTTTTTATCATCTTATTATAACTTTGAATAATTATTATTTTATATTTTAATTATAACATAATTAATATAAAATCTTTTTAATAAAAAATACCTATTTAAATAGGTATTTAATTTAATGTGATAAAAATTATTAGCATAATTTAATTATAACACAATAAAAAAGGCGACCCGTGAAAATCGCCTTGTTGTTGTATCTCAAAAAATAAAAAATCAATCAATCTGCATGAAAGTAAGCCTTCACCGCCCGCAACGCGTCTTACTTGAAAGGAAAAACCATTGAGAGACGTTCGCCATCATGAGGTATAAAACAGCCATCCCTATTCATAGCAATAAATATGGGAGGGGTTTTGGGAAAATTAATATCCAGCTGAATCCCATTCAGTTGTAAAATTACTGCGGGCAAACCATTAACATTAACATCCCAAATTTTTATCACTCTTCCTAGTTTGGAATCAAAACGTTTAATTACCTTATTCCAATTTTTCGGCAGAGGAGGATGGCTCGTTGATTGCTTTTTTTTCGTGTTTTTTTTCATGATTCTCCTTTTTTTCCTCCTTCTCTTTTTTTACTCCAAACTCTCCAACAACAACCAAAGAAAATTCACAGGCGAGACTGGTTGAGGGTCTCGCCTGTATGAAGGTTATATCTATTCAGTCAAACAAGATAAAATGATTCTTATTGGAATTAATGCATGGTGCTCTACATCCTGAAATGATTTAGACGTATCTATATTCTGAAGTGGTTCAAGCATCTCTGTTAATCTTTGAATTACTTCATTTTTGAACTCACTGGAAACAACACTATCTAAAACAAGTAACTTACATAACGCCTCGGCTCTACCTCTTCTGTAGTTATTTGTGCCCCATGATACGGTTAACACTATAGACCGCCTAAGACCACTCTGTGCATAAGCAAATCTACGGGAAACACTGTTGCTTTCAGACTTTTTTTCTTCATCCGCTATTTCCTTACACACTTCTGCCAATTGTTTTAAAACTTCTTCTATCCAATCAGACATTTTCTTACGCCCCTTTCGTTTAAAATAAACTACATTTCCAAACCAAAGAAAATCCACAGGCGAGACTGGTTGAGGGTCTCGCCTGTGTGAAAATTATTTTGTTAAGACAATTTAAAGCATTACTACTTTAATTGCCCAAGTATATAACTACTCCAAGCCCAAATATAGATTATGATTACAATCCACATTACAGAAAAACAGAAAAAAATCCTAAGAAGCACCTTCAAAAAACCTTGATTAACAACTCCCTTTTCCGCTATTTCTTGGAATAGAATCAACGATGCAGTTCCAAAACATAAAGCAAAAAATAAAGGTCCTGTAGGCGCAAGAAGAAAATACTCTGTGAATTTGAAAGTAAATTGAGAGAGAGTTACCCCAATGCCTAATACAGATAGTATGAAGCATACTAAACAAATCCACAGCGTTATTTTCAGTATTCTTCTTTCGCTCCTTTTTCTACTCCTTTCTTTTTGCGCTATTTCAAAACATCCAAGCCCTAGCGCTTGCGCAATTTCAGGACGTAAATCACTTATGGGAGTAGACACATTAAGAGTTACACTATTCCAATACTCTACTCTTCCCGATTCTGCTATTCCTGCCCCTACCATTATTCTTACCATTCTCGCGTTAGATTTATTAAAATTACAATCAGAGTATTCTGGTATCTTTACCATTTCCTCTTTTATTGCAGTATGCAACACACCATGATCCTGAAAACAAATTGGACCGGCAATGATTATTAATCCTTTTATATCAAAACAACAAAACCTAAATGATTGGCTTGAATGTTTTTCAGGGTCATATTTTGAAACTTGATTGCTTCCTACGCCGTCTTTTTCAATCCAGAAAACCCTTGTTGTTGTTTTTTCATCTTCAGCGCCATCTGAATCACAAGTATCATCCGACGGCACTATTATCCAAAAGCCAATAACCCAAACTATTGTACCTGCTATGGGCCACGGAAACAACCAGATAGCATATACTCCAGCGCAGAAACTTAAAACAAACGCGCCAATCACTTTAGCCTGACTGCAAATTCGCGGCTTGTTAAAATACAGCCCACAAAAATACACTAGCAACAATATTACTAAAGGAATTGAAAGAATCCATCCATAACGCGAGAAAAGCATAAAGATGCTCATCTTCCCTTGCGAATGAATGTGCGAATGAATGAACATTACCTTAATTAATCTGGCCGTCATTTCCCAAAACAAAAAGCCGACCACATACAAAGAAATCCTATAGCAAGACTCTTGAATAGGAAATAACTTTCTATTCAGCGATCCATGGCCTGCTAATACAAACCATAGGCCACATAGCCAAACAACGGAGACACTAAACACTATTAGAAAAAAACCTTGAAATTCATTCATTCCTAGTAAAAAACTCTGCAGTTCGTTCATGATTCATTCTCCTCTTCTGTTTTTTGTTTTACTCCAAACTCTCCCACAACAACCGAAAAATCGTTTTTTGATTCTCAGCATAATCCTTGTCTTCTATAATTACAATGGATAAAGAATCCCATGATACAATCATCACCCGGTCGCCGTAAATAATGGTACCGGTTTTTAGTTGCATGTCTGCTGGTAGAAATTTTACCTCCCGCATTTCTTCTTTGCCAGTATTTTTTTCTTTAAGGCCAAACTTAGATTTTTCTACAATTATTTTTGCTTTAATGCCTTTGGCTAATCTTTCTCTAGTTAGTTTTTTAAACTCAGCAGGATAATCGCCGACTAACTTTTCTGACGAGCCATATACTAAATTTTCTTTTAACTCTGGTAAATGGCGGATGCGGTCAAAATACGCGTCCCAAAAACCTTCTTTTCCTTCAAAAAACATTACTTTTGCTTTATGTTTAGATTGATTTTGGATTGCTTTAAGTTCTGGTAAAAGCAGATTTAAGCTTTCTTCTTTCTTTTTCAGAGTATTTAGTATTTTTTCCGGTTCACTAGCGATAAATAATCGCTTTTTGCCTTTGATAATTTGGTTAATTAGTCCTTTGGCAATCAGTTTTTCCAAAATATCATAGCAAACCACGCGGTTAATTCCCGCTTTTTTAGCGATATTTTGCACGCTGTCACTGCCTAATTCTAAGGCAGATAGGTAAATCATTGCTTCTTTAGCAGATAATCCAAATTCTTCCAATTTTTGATATAAAATCATAAAAATATATTTATTTAATAAAATGTTGTAGTAAATTTACTACATTTTTATTATATACCTTTATAATTTATTTGTAAAGACCTATTTTTATTAGCATATAGTATTATATAATCTTTGTAAATTTTGTCAAGATTTTATTACAAAATAAAATTGTGGAGACAAGGCAATGTTTGATGGTCACGGTAGAGACGAGGCAATGCCTCGTCTCTACGGAGATGAATACAAATTTATATTAAAATAATAAAAACCACCTAATTTATTAGGTGATTTTTTATAATATTATTTATTACATCTTATACAAATAAATCGCAATATCTTTTTCAGTCGGTTTACTAACTTTCACTGGTTCCCAGCCAGCAATCGGAAAAGTGTAAGAAATAACGCGAGTCCCCTGCCTTAATTCTTTGGTTAATTTTTGTTTAAATTTATCCTGTAAAGTTCTAGGAGTGCCAAAAACATAAATTACGTTAGCATCTGATAAATCTTGTTTAAATAAATTACCATATTTAAATCTAAGTTTTTTATTTTGTAAAAATAACTGTTTTACTTTGCAATATAAAAAAAGTGGTAAAGCTAATTCAACGCCAATTGCCTGCGCTGAAAAATTTTTAGCCGCATAAATTACGGTTTTACCATCACCACACCCTAAATCATAAAATTTCTCGCCTTGTTTTAAATCTGCTAAAGCAAAAATTCGTGGCAAATCTTTTTTCCAGGCTGGTACCCATGGAGCAAAAGAATAAGCAGCAATGCCAGTGGTAATTAAAAATAATAATAAGATGAAAATGATAAAATCCATAGGTATGAATAATTATTATACTAACAGTATAGTAAATTTAGTATTAAATTGATAGCTTGATTTTTATTACAAAATATTGTACACTAATCCTTAGTAGGCAACATTAAATGTTGCATTTTTTATATCAAAAACTAAAACCTAATTCGCAATTTGTGGATTAGCATTTAATTAGTATATTAGCATCACAACTATATGTCTGGACATTCCAAGTGGTCTACAATTAAAAGAGCTAAAGAAGCTAAAGATAATAAGCGTAGCTCTGTTTTTACTAAATTGGGTAATAACATCACTGTGGCTGCTCGCAAGGGTGGTGATCCGGAAATGAACTTTGAATTACGAATGGCAATTGATCGCGCTAAATCCGCCAACATGCCTAAAGATAATATTGAACGCGCAACTAAAAGAGGGACTGGCGAATTAGGCGGAGCAGTTATTGAAGAATTAACCTATGAAGGATTTGGTCCGGTAAAATCTGCTTTTATAATTGAAACTGTGACTGATAATAAAAATCGCTCTGCTTCTGAAATTCGTCATATTTTTTCTAAAAACGGTGGCAGTATGGGAGCTAGTGGTAGTGTATCTTGGAATTTTAATCGCAAAGGCGTAATAACTATTGCTAATGAAAATTTACCAAAAGATAATTGGGATGAATTAGAATTAGAATTAATTGATGCTGGAGCAGAAGATATTATTAAAGAAAATGAGGGTGCTACTATTTTAACTGCAATCACAGATTTACAAAAAGTTAAAAAAATGTTAGATGCCAAAAATATTAAAACCGAATCAGCTGAATTAGAGTATTTAGCTAAAGAAAAAAAAGAATTAAGCGAAGAAGAAAAAAATAAAGTTGAAAAATTTATTGATGCTTTAGATGAATGTGAAGATGTGGCCAATTATTATACAAATGTTATTTTATAAAATTCCAAATTTCTAAATTCTAAATCCAAAATAATATCAAAATTCAAATCAATAAATTTTCAAAACATCCATTAAAGTTTAGTTATTTTAATTTTAAAAATTTAAATTTATTTTGAGTTTTGTGCTTAGGATTTTAAACTTATATGAATAATAAAAAAACAGAAAATAAAATCATCCTTGGTATTGATCCCGGCATAGCCACCACTGGTTTTGGTGTAATTGAAAGTGATAATCAAAAAATAAAATTAATAGACTATGGCTGTATCTTAACTAAAGCTGGAGAGCCACACGAACAAAGATTAAAACAAATTAATTTAGAATTAAATAAAATAATAAAAAAATATCAACCTCAGGCAGTAGCGGTTGAAAAATTATTTTTCTGCAATAATGCTAAAACCGCTTTAATAGTTGGTGAAGCGCGCGGTGTAATAATCTTAACTATCTGCCAAAATAATTTACCACTTCATGAATTTACTCCCTTACAAGTAAAACAAGGTGTAAGCGCTTATGGTAAAGCTGATAAAAAGCAAGTTCAACAAATGGTTAAATTATTATTAAATATGAAAGAAATTCCTAAGCCAGATGACGCAGCTGATGCTTTAGCAATAGCTATTTGTTGCACTAATTCAATTTAAATTATGTCTAAAAATAAACTAAAAATAATTCATATTGCTTCAGAAGTAGACCCGTTTTCTAAAACGGGTGGTCTTGCTGATGTTGTGCGTAGTTTACCTAAAGCACAACAAAGACTAGGACATGATGTTTGTATTATTACGCCCATGTATGGAAAAGTAATTGATAAAAAAAAGCATGATATAAAATTAATTAAAAAAAATATTGAAATTGAAATAAATAGTAAAGATATAATAAAAGTAAATTTTTATAAAGGCTATTTAATACATGATTTACCTGTTTATTTTATTGAAAATACTAAATATTTTTCTCAACGCAAATCTTTATATGGCTCAACTCATGAAAATGCGCGTTTTATGCTTTTTAGTGTAGCTGCTTTGCGCTTAATTAATATGTTGGAGTTGCAACCAAACATCATTCATTGTCATGATTGGCATACTGGCTTAATCCCCTACTATATAAAGACTAAATTTCATTACACTAAAAATTTACAAAAAGTAAAAACCATTTTTACTATTCATAATTTAATTTTTCAAATGGGCATGAATTGGTGGAAAGTTCCGTTTAAATTTAAAGATTATGGCAAAAGCAAACTACCACACCTAGATGATAAAAAAATTGAATATATTAATTTTGCTAAAAGAGCAATTATGAATGCAAATATAATTAACACAGTTTCAGAAAATTATGCTGAAGAAATTATGACTAAAAAATTTGGGCAAGATTTGCATTGCATTTTAAAAAATCGTCAACATAAATTATTTGGCATTGTTAATGGCATTGATTATAAAGCCTATAATCCAACTACTGATTATGGCTTAAAGAAAAAATATAATAGTCAACAAACTAATGCTAAAAAAATTAATAAAAAATATTTACAAAAAAAATTGGGCTTAAAAGTTGATACTGATATTCCTTTGATTACTATGACTTCTCGTATTTCATATGAAAAAGGATTAGAATTAATATTAAAAACTTTAAAACACTTACTACGCTTAAAAGTTCAATTTATCTTCATGGGCGATGGTAATAAAAAATATATTCAACAGCTTAAAAAAGCTAACAAGAAATATCCTAGTCAAATCATTTGGCTACCATTTAAACAAAAAGATGAAACTTTAATGTATGCTGCTTCTGATTTTTTATTACTTCCCTCCAATCATGAACCATGCGGTTTAACGCCAATTATTAGTATGCACTATGGATGTGTTCCAATTGTTACTAAAATTGGAGGTATGCATGATACGGTTGAAAACTATAATCCAACTAAAAATAGTGGTACTGGATTTGTTTTTAATAATTTTAATACTTACGAACTATATGGCGCTATTATTAAAACAATCGAAGCTTTTAAAAATAAAAAACGTTGGAAACAGTTAGTTATCCGAGACATGCAAGAATCTAATTCTTGGGAAATTCCAGCAAAAAAATATATTGATTTATACAAAAAAGCCATGAATGGCAAAAAACAAAAATAAAAAATAAAAAAAATTTGATACGGATTTAAATCATTTACAATCCATTAATCCAAATACTTCATACGGATTAAAATGGAAGTACAATAATCCGAATGCCCCAAATAATTTTAACAAAGTTTTTTAAAATTATTCGGAGCATTCGCATTAACCCCGTTAGATTGCTTTGCACTATCTCACGGGGTGAATCTGAGTAAGTTTAAGTCCGTACAGCGAATTCGAATTAATGGTTTGACATAAAGTTAAACCCGTACAAATAAATTTGAACCTATGAAATGGATTAATTTTTTACATTTTTATCAACCAGCTACTTTAAATAAGGAACAAATTATTGAAGCAGTTGAAAAAAGTTATACTCGGATTATTAAAGCTTTGCTTAAAAATCCGCATATTAAATTTACTATTAATATTAGTGGATCATTATTAGAAAAATTGGAAGAATTAGGACAAACAAAATTAATTAATGACATTAAAATATTGATTGATCAGCAACAAATTGAATTAGTGGGCACAGCAACTCATCATCCCTTACTGCCTTTATTACCTGAAGCTGAAATAATTAATCAAATTAAATTGCAAGAAAATTTAATCAAAAAATATTTTGGTGACATTAAATTGCAAGGATTTTTTATGCCAGAAATGGCTTATTCAAAAGAATCTGCTAATATAATTAAAAACCTAGGATATGATTGGATAATTTTAGATGAAATTTCTACTCAGACAGAATTAGATAATTCTCAATTTTATCAAGATGAAAATAATGGTCTAAAAGTGATATTTCGTCATCGCCAACATTCTCAAACTTACGTGCCAAAACTAATTAATAATTTACTGGAACAAAATCAAGATCAAACTATTATAACTGCTACTGATGCTGAACTTTATGGTTTAAGACATAATGATCTTTCTAGAAATTTAGAAAAAGTTTTGCAGAGTAAAAATTTAAATACTGCTACTATTTCTGAATTTTTAAATCAAGGTAAAGATTTTAAAAAAATAAATATTATTCCTTCTAACTGGGAAACCACTAAGGAAGAATTAAATAATAATTTACCTTATGCTCTTTGGCATAATCCAGCTAATAAGATCCAATCTAAAATAATTGAATTAGCTAAACTAGCTACTGAAGCTATATATGCTCATCAAGATGACCCACAATATGAATGGGCGCAAAAACATTTACGCCAAGGATTGTCTAGCTGTACATTATGGTGGGCATCAGGTGAAACATTGCCTTTATGGGAATTTGTCGCTTGGAATCCTGACCAAATTGAATTAGGTCTTAATGAATTAATCCGCTCAATTAGAACACTAGACAATAAATCTACTAGGGGTATAAAAATAAAAGCAGAAAAGTTGTATAATGAAATAAAGCAATTAGTGTGGGAAAGACATTGGACAGAATTTTGGAAACAATAACTTAAAAATATGAACGTTATTAAACAACTCTACGATGAACAATTTGTTCTAAAATATTTCAAAAAAAAGGTATTACCACAATACCCTGATTTTGAATCAATCAAGCAAATAAATATCCACGGTATTAAAAATTTCATTTGGGAAAAAACTTATCATGTAGTTGTTGCCTATGAAACTTTTTTTATTAATAAAAATGGAGAAGAAGAAAGACTAGAATTTTTTTGTTCTGCCCATAGTAGTGAGCAACGCAAAAATGTTTATGATGCTTTAAAATTTCTTTGGTCTAAAGGATTTAATAAGGGAAATTTAACTATTCCTCGCCCTCTTTTTTATTCCCAAAGATTTAAAGGAATATTTTACCAAGGAATTACTGGAAATAATGTATACCACTATATTCGTAATCAAGAAATAAAAGAAGTAAAATCGTTAATTAAATTAAGCGCACAATGGCTCGCTAAATTACACGACTTAAATACTGAGGGTGCTCGCAATTTTAATAAAAAGAATAGTTTGATGGAAACGACTGTGCCTGGATCAAAACATTGGCTTAATAGCATTCAAGAGCGACAAACTAAATATTATAAAATCGTAAAACAAATTTTTGATATTTTAAATAAAGAAGAAAAAACTTTTTTACGTTCAACTAAACAACGCTGGTTAACCCATGGTGATGCACATCCAGAAAATGTTATTAAAATAACTGATGAAAAAATTGGTGTGATTGATTTTACTGATTTATGTTTAGCAGATTTTGCTCGTGATCTTGGTTCATTTTTGCAACAAATAGAATATATGAGCATTAGACATTGGAAAAATGTTAAAGATATAGAGAGTGTAAAAAAATTATTTTTAACTGAATATGCCAAAACTAGAAATATAGATTTAGATAAAAATCTAAGACAACGTATTCAAAGTTATTATAATTGGACTGCTCTGCGAACGGTTATTTTCTTTTTAATCAAAGAACATCCAGAACCAGAACGAGCTGAAGAACTAATTAATCAAATTAAAGATAATTTAAACTTGAAATAATAATGTTAACTTTAGATATTAAAATAACTAATCGATGTAATTATCGATGCGAATATTGTTACGGTCTTACCGATAACAAATCCATGGATGAAAAAACATTTAAAAAAATTCTTGCAATTGCAAAAAAATTAAATTTTGAAGCAATTGAATTTTGTGGAGGAGAGCCATTGGTTCATCCAAAATTTGACAAATTTACTAAGCTAGCTAAAGAGTTTAAATTAATTTTAAGAACTAATGGGATGCTTATTGAGAGACATAAAGATTTAATTAGTAAATATTATACTTGGGTTGGAGTTTCACTAGATGGAACTGCGAATATGAACTATATTATGCGAAAAACAAATGTTGATACTTCGGCAGAAACGCAATTTAATACTCCTATAAATAATATTATAGAACTTAAAAAATTAAATCTTAATTTAAAAATTTTATTAGGAAGTTTAGTTAGCCAAATTAATTATGAAAGTATTCTTGAACTTGGAAATTATGTTGTAAAAAATAAAATCCCCGTTGATTTATGGAAATTATATTTGTTTAGAGGCAAAAGAGAAAGAGCAAAAGAAAATAAGATGAAATTTATTTTATCTGAAGAAAAATTTGATAAACTAAAATTTGACGGTATTAAAACAGTTCTTCAAAAAGGTTCAACAAATAGCGGTGAATGTTTTATTGTTTCTCCGGATGGAAATATTGCACTAGGTTCTACTACTATTACTAATATTAATGAATCTGATGATAAAATAATCAATGCAATAAATAAAGAACTAAAAAAAGTTTTGGCAAATAAAAAAAGCACATATGCTTAACAACTAAAAAATAATGTTCAATAAAAATTATCCTCAACAAAATAGCATCTATAACTGTTTACCTAAAAATACCAATCAAGATGAAATAAAAAAAATGGACATGGAGACCTATTCTGAGCGTGCTGATGAATTTGATGAAGCTGAAATGTTAAAACTTTCTACTGAAGAAACTGATATTATTAAACCTTTAACTAAACTACCTCAAGATGCAAAAATATTAGAACTTGCCGGCGGGAATGGCCGGTTTGTTTTTTATTTAGCCAAATTAGGCTTTAATATGATTGAGTCTGATATTGCCTATGGATCAGTAGCTAAGGTAAAATCAGTGGCTGATAAAAATAATATTAATAATATAACTTACGCTATTATTGATGCGGAAAACTTGCCATTTCAAAATGATTCGTTAGATGCAATTTTTATGGTTGCTTCCTTACATCATCTGCCTGATGTTAAAAAAGCTATTGCAGAAATTGCCCGTGTGTTAAAACCTGACGGTCAATTATTAATTCTGCGCGAACCAGCTTCTTGGCAATATTATTTTTTCTATCCCATTACCATAATCTTGCAAAAACTTTTGCGTTATAAAAATAAAAATGCTTTTTCATTAGCTGATGATGTTACTTGGGGTTTTTCTCAACGTAAATTGAAAAAATTATTAGCATCAGATTTTAAAAACATTAAAATCAAACCAGTCCATTATTTACGTAAAATTTATACTAACTGGTTGGTTTTAAAATCAAAACTTGCCCGCCCCGCCGTAGGCATGGGAGGGTTTACTGGAAAAAAATATACGCCAAACAAGCGCATTGAAAAATCTCTTAAAAATATTGATGATAACATAATCTCCAAAATCCCAATTATTAAAAATTTATCTTGGGATTGGGACATCTATGGGAAGGGGGAATAAATGCGGAGGCGGAAGGATTCGAACCCTCGGCATCCGTGAAGATGCAACAGTTTTCGAAACTGTCCCATTAAACCACTCTGGCACGCCTCCAAATGTTGTGCGTTATGAATTTTACGCGTTATACGAAGAAACACGCTCCCACTTCCCTTCTTTTAAATTCCCTAATTCAACTTTCCCAATTCTCACTCGTGTTAAATCAAGAATATCATAACCTAAAAGTTTAAACATTCTTCTGAGTTGTCGTTTTTTTCCTTGAGTTAAAACCATCTTAAATTTATAATCACCGATATACGCAATTTCGTTAGCAATAACTACTCCATCACCTTCTCCAATATCAATTCCTTTCTCAAATATTTTAATAATACTCTCCACTCGTTCATCCTTAAACCATTTTTCATTAGGCGGAAATTCTTTACTCTTTAATTGAATAACATACTCTTTTTCGTGCTGAAAACGAGGATGGGTTAATTTTTGGGTTAACTCTCCATCATTGGTTAATAGCACTAAGCCACGACTATCTTTATCTAGTCTACCAACTGCAAATAAACGATCTTTAACATCCACTAAATCAAAAATATTCTTTTCATGTTTGAATTTTCTATTAGTGCAAGTATATCCCTTGGGTTTGTTTAATTTAATGTAAATTTTGTCAGGCGCTGTATTGATAGCTTGTCCATCTACTACAACCTCATCATCTGTGTCAGCTTTCATGCCTAATTCAGCTTCTTTATTATTAACCAAAACTTTACCCTCACGGATTAATTGCTCTGCCTGCCGACGAGAGCAAAGGCCACTGTCTGCAATAAATTTTTGTAAAACTATTTTCATTTATTTTTCTTTATTTTCTAAATTTAAAATTCCCATCATGGCAATTAACATCCAAAATAAAATTGCCAAATCATTCTTAAAATATGGCGCATCAACTAAACCATGAATCACGACCACAATCATAGCACATGTTAGCCCTAAAACCAATGCCTTGTATTTTGAATCTTTAATCTTTAGCCCTATTACTAAAAACTTTCCTATTATCCAAGTAAATAACAAAACTCCTGCCAGTCCTAATTCACTCCAAAAATTTAATAAAATATTGTGCGGATATAAATAAATTTCCAATGGTTGCCAAACTTGTTGTTGATATTCTAAGGATATTTTTACCATTTTATCAAATTCAGGGTCATCATTGCGAACATAAATTCCTGATTGATGATATGGCACGATTGCATTTTGATAATTTGCCAGCCCAGCGCCAAAGATAAAATTACGTGGATTATCAGTTAACATCTGCCATGTTTCTGACCAAAGCTGTCGTCTAATCTGCCCATCTTTGTCCATAAGGGTAACTTTTTTTACCACCTCATGACGTAAACCAGAATTAAAACCTAAAATCATTATTCCAACAATCATCAAGCCAATAACTGCTTGTCGTGATTTTTTATTATACAATAATCCAAAAATAAATCCAGCCACTAAAATCCCAATCAATGCCCCTTCACTTTGCGCTAAATAAATAGCGACAATTGAACAAATTACAGATAACACTACAAAAATAGACTTTAAAACCTTGCCTACCGGCAGGCAGGTTTGAAATTTAAAATTTAAAATTTCTTTGGAATTTAAAATTTGGAATTTAGTGCTTTTAAGAATGCTAATCAAAAATCCACTTAATAAAATAACTATTGGCCCTAAATATAATCCTACTGCATTTGGATAGGCAAAAACTCCAGTCACTCGCCCACTGTCAGCCCAATTTACTGGAATAAATTGTCCAGTAATTTTTTGATAAATTGCTACTATTGAAATTATTAAAGCTGAAATTGCTAATGCCCAAAATACTTTATTCTTGCCTCGCCATAGCGTAGCGAAGGCTGGTCTATTTTCTTTAATTTTAAAAATATTAATAAAAACAATAAAAAACATTATTGGCTCAATAAAATATGCCTTTAAAATTCCCAAAGCAGAATTATTTGAACCAGCCACTAACATGGCAATAAATGCAATTACTAAAATTGCCATAATTTCTTTCCAAAATGGGTAGCTTTTTATATTCTTTAACCGAGGGTTAAACAACGGAATCTCTTTATTCTTTATTCCTTGAATAAACCAAATTATAAATAAAACTAAAATCATTATCTCCAATAATGTCACTGGCAAAAATCCAATATTAAATCTAATCTGATAAACCGGTAAAGCCACAATTAAAAAAGCCATGGCTAAATCTAACTTTCGCCACGCTAAAATTGCGTACAAAATTGTAAATAATAAAACAAATATTTCCATATTCTTACTTTATCGTTAAAACTCTCTTTTGGCAATAAAAAACAGTCCCAAACTATTCGGGACTGTTTTAAATATATTTGATTATTATTCAACTAATGCACTGATCACAAATTGACTAATAGCATAAGCGCCTAGAATAATTACTAACCCAATAATGCTATTCATTAATAATTTTTTGGATTTACCAACCGCGTCTTCATTGCCTCCAGCAGTCATCCATAAAAATCCAGCATAGATAATAATTACTAAAAAGATGATTCCTAATAAACCTAAAACTGCGTTTACTCCAGTAGTTACTACTTTATCTATACTTGATAAGTCACCGGTATTACCTACCGTATTATTTGCTACATTATTTAATCCTGTTTTAAGATTCTGTAATCCTGTTTGTGCAGAAACAGTAATTCCTGCCATTAAACTAAAAGCGAAAACGCTTAAAATTAGAAATGATAATAATTTTTTACTAAACATAAAATTAGTTAAACTAGTTATTTGTTAAACTAGTTATTAGTTAGTTATTTAAAATATATAAATTTGTGGGAATCTTAAATTTATTATAACATATCTAGTTGACAAGGGGTAGGAAAGACAATACGATTAGAGTATCTGATATTAATTATTAGCAATTAGCAGATTCGCATATTATTCGTGGATTAGCATAACAATTATGTTTCGTAAGATTTTCTACAATACATCAATCAATTTTATCGCTAAAATCATAGCGACTGCTTTGGGTTTGGTAGCTGTGGCCATAATGACCCGCTATCTAGGCACACTTGGCTTTGGACAATATACTACCATTATTGCTTATCTACACTTTTTCGGTCTGCTAGCTGACATGGGACTGACTTTAGTGACAGGTCAATTACTAGCAAAACATCCTAATAACGAAAATAAAATAATCAATAACTTATTTACCTTTCGTTTAGTAACTGCTTTGATTTTCCTTGTTCCTGCACCTATTATCGTTTTATTTCTACCTTATGCATTGGCTGTAAAAATCGGCGTTTTTATTGCGGTCATTTCTTTTTTATTCATAACTTTAAATCAAATTCTAATTGGCTTTTACCAAAAACATTTATTAATGGCTAAAGCTTCTTTAGCTGAAGTCGGCAGTCGGGCAATTTTAGTTTTAGGAATTTTCATTGCTGTTTATTATAATACTGGTCTACAAGGAATTGTCATTGCCACCACCATTGCTTCAGTAACTGCTTTTTTAATTAATTATTTATTAGCTTTATCTTATTTTAAGTTAAGACTGGCTTTTGATAAAATAATCTGGCAACAAATTTTCTCTCTTTCCTGGCCGATCGCTATTACTATTTCTTTAAACATGATTTATTTAAAATCTGATACTTTAATTTTATCCTTAATTAAACCAGCCACTGATGTTGGTCTATATGGCGCCGCTTATCGGGTGATTGATGTTTTAATTATGATGCCCTTTGTTTTGGCTGGCTTAATGTTGCCCCAGTTAACCAAAGCTTTACAAAAAAATGATAAACAATCTTTCCATAAAATTATTCAAAACTCTTTTGACGTCATGGCAATTATTGCTCTACCTTTAGTCATTGGCGCTCAATTTGTAGCGACCCCATTAATGTCTTTAGTAGCTGGTTCTGAATTTTTAGCTTCTGGTAAAATTCTACAATTATTAATTATTGCTGCTGGGGCTATTTATTTAGGTACTATTTTTTCCCATGTAATTTTAGCAATTGAAAAACAAAAACAAACTATCTGGGCTTATCTACTAGTCGCAGTAACAACTCTAGCTGGCTATTTAATTTTCATTCCTAAATATTCCTATTTTGGTGCAGCCGCAGTAACAATTTATTCTGAAATTTTAATTTCTATTTTAATTTTTGGCATTACTCTTCACTACACTAAATTTTTTCCCAATCTAACTATCTTTTTTAAATCCCTAATTGCTTGCTTTTTAATGGGATTGGGGTTATATTACCTTGATATGAATTTAATTCCTTCTTTAGCAATGGCGGTAATAATTTATGGTGGTGCTTTATATTTACTAGCACAAAATAATTTAAAAACAATGATAAAATAATGAAAAATATAAAAGTAACAAAATCTAAAACTAACCAACGCCTTGATGTGTATTTAGCCAGCAAGCTTGATTTGTCGCGTTCACAAGTACAAAAAATGATTAAAGATGAATTAATTTTAATAAATGGTGATTTAAAAACTTCACATTATAAAACACAAGAAGGTGATGAAATAAAAGTTATTAAAACAAAAAAGCCCGCCCAAGCTAATAGCAAGGCGGGTAAACTCCCAAAATTCAAAACTGTTACCGAAACTGATGATTATTTAATAATCAATAAACCTGCTGGCGTGATTGTTCATGGTGGCGAAGGTATTACTGAATTAACCCTAGTGGATGCTTTAGAAAAAAAATATCCAGCTATAAAAAAAGTTGGCGAAGATCCTATGCGTCCAGGAATAGTTCATCGTCTTGATAAAGAGGCTTCTGGCCTAATGGTGGTTGCTAAAAATAATCCAACTTTCAATCATATTAAAGAACAATTTAAAGATCGTGAAACTTTAAAAAAATATTACGCTTTAGTTTATGGACAAACTGAAAAAGAATATGATGAGATAGACTTTCTGATTGCTCGCAGTACTAAAGGATATAAAATGGCAGCTTTACCAGTAAAGCAAGAGGGCTTGCCTCGCCATAGCGAAACGAAGGCGGGTAAAAGAGCAATTACTGAATTTGATGTAGAGCAAAAATTTATTAATTACACTCTATTAAATATAAAAATAAAAACTGGTCGTACTCATCAAATTCGAGTGCACATGTCTGCTTATGATCATCCAATTGTCGGTGATAATTTATATGGCACAAAAAAAACTCGTGATAAAAATGTAAAGTTAAATTTAGGTCGGATATTTTTACATGCCTACACTTTAGGATTTAAAGATTTAAATGATGAATGGCAGGAATTTAAAATTGAATTGCCAAGTGAGTTGAAAAAATTTCTTAAAACTATCAAATAACTATGTCTGAAAAACAAAACAACATTTTTATAATTTCTGGCCCTTCTGGAGTTGGCGAAGATTCTGTTATTAATGGCTTGGCTAAAATTTTACCAATTGAACGAATCATCACTACCACTACCCGAGCCATGCGCTCTAGAGAATCCCAGGGCAATCCTTATTATTTTATTTCTAAAGATGAATTTAAAACAGGCATAGAGCAAAATAAATTTTTTGAATATGCTCAAGAATATAATGATAATTATTATGGCGTCACTTTTGAAGAAATTAATAGAATTAAAAATTTATCTGATAAAATTGGCATCTGGAAAATTGAATATAAAGGTGTGATCACTGCTAAAAAACTAATGCCAGAAATTGTCGCTATTTTTCTAATTGCTCCTTTGAAAGACTTAGAAAAACGCATTCGCCAACGAGATAATATTACTGATGAATATATTCAAGAACGCATGGAGTACACCAAGGAGTGGCTTAAACACGAAGATATTTACGATTATAAAGTAGAAAATAAAGAAGGAGAGCTTAAAGAAACTATCCAAAAAGTAGCGGAAATAATAGAAAAAAACAGACCATAAAAGGTCTGTTTTTTAAATGTGGACGCACTAGGATTCGAACCTAGGACCCCCTCGGTGTAAACGAGGTGCTCTAACCAGCTGAGCTATGCGTCCCTACTTCGCTAAACCTGCCTGCCGGCAAGGCAGGGCTACGCAGGGCAAGCCCGCTCAATTTTAGCGTAAAATGGTGCCGCAGAAGGGAGTTGAACCCTTACGCCCTTGCGGACACCAGCCCCTCAAGCTGGCCTGTCTACCAATTCCAGCACTGCGACGTTTATAAATAAACACAGCTTATTTTTTTACCCCGCTAAATTTATTTAGCTGGGGTGAGGGGAACGTTCTTTAATCTCTTTTTATATTTTTTCTTTGGATCTTTTAAGAATCCTAATTTTGCTTGACGAACTTGAGCTTGTTTTTTGATTTCTATTTTAGTAATAGTTGGTAAATGAATAGGAAATATTTTTTCTACACCAACACCATTAGATACTTTGTGTACAGTAATAGAAGCACCTGCTTCTTTACCATGTTTCATTGCTAAAATCATACCTTCAAAATACTGAATACGTTCTTTTAATTCACCTTTAGTATTTTTTTCTTGAATTTTTTGATAAACACGAACAGTCATTCCTGACTTTAACTCAGGAATAATGCGTTCTTCTTCTTTTTTAGCCTCTACTGCTTTTTCTTCTTTTGCTTCAGTAGTAGCTGTTTTTGTTTCCGCCATATTTTTTAAAAAAATAAACCTAGTAAAAGGCTTATATAATAGTTAATAATTGCTTATATTATATTATAACATTAATCATTTTTTGTCAATTTCTTGTATTTTCACCCCAAAATGTTAAGCTAATAGTACATATTATTCGTATATTAGTACTAAATTCGTAATTCGTAGGAGTATGTCCAAGTCAAAAGAAAAATTAATAATTATTGATGGAAATGCGATTATTCATCGCAGTTTTCATGCTTTACCCACTACTATTAAAAATAGTAAAGGCGAAATTACTAACGCTGTTTATGGCTTTACTAGCGTTTTAATAAAAGCTCTTAAAGAATTTAAACCAGAATATATTGTCTTAACTTTAGATAGAAAAGAAAAAACCTTCCGCCATAAAGAGTTCACTGAATACAAAGCCAAACGAGTAAAAGCACCAGATGAATTGTATGACCAAATTCCTCGCATTAAAGATATTGCGACTGCTTTTAATATTCCTATTTTTGAAAAAGCTGGTTTTGAAGCTGATGATCTTATTGGCACTATTTCTAAAAAAATTGATGACAAAATTGAAAATATCATTGTCACTGGTGATATGGATACTTTGCAGTTAGTAAATAAACAAACTAAAGTCTATACCATGAGTCGTGGGCTGTCAGAAAGCCTACTATATGACACTGAGATGGTTAAAAAACGTCTTGATGGACTCACTCCTGATCAAGTTGTTGATTACAAAGCTTTACGTGGTGACCCGTCTGATAATATTCCAGGCGTACGCGGTATCGGTGAAAAAGGCGCAATTGAATTAATTAAGAATTTTGATAATCTTGAAAATTTATACGAAAATCTAGATTCTACCAAAGCCAAAGACAATATTAAACCAAGAATTCTTGAATTATTAAAAACCTACAAAAAAGATGCAATCATGAGTAAAAAACTTGCTACTATCAAATGTGATGTTGATATGGATTTTAAAATAGCCAAAGCTAAGGCGCGTGACTTTGATATTAACACTGTAGTAGAGCTTTTTAATGAATTGGAATTTAAGTCCTTACTTCCTCGTTTACAGGAGCTAAGTAAAAAATTGCAACCAGCCAACAAAACCCACGAAGATGAACAAAATAAATTTGATTATGTTAAAAATAATTTTGATTACAATCTAATAGATACTGAAGCTAAGTTTAAAAAATTTCTTACTGAATTAAAAAAACAAAAAATATTCGCCTATGATACAGAAACTTCTAATTTTAATCCGTTAGAAGCAACTCTACTTGGTATTAGTTTTTCTTGGAAAAAAGGTGAGGCATATTATATACAGGTCAAAAATTCAATAACCAAAACTCACGGTCAAGAAGGTTTATTTGATTCTGTAGAGACGCGCCACGGCGCGTCTCTACCAACGGGATTGGAAATAAATTTTGTTATTAAAAATTTAAAATCAATTTTTGAAGATGAAGAAATAACCAAAATCTGCCATAATGCTAAATTTGATATTCAGGTAATGCAGTCTCAAAACCTAGATGTTCAAGGTGTGAATTTTGATACTATGATTGCCTCATATTTATTAACTCCAGGTAATCGTCAACATGGACTAGATCTAGTTACTTTTAAATACTTAAATTATACTAAAATCTCTAAAGACGATTTACTTGGCACTGGTCGCAATAAAATAAAATTTGCTGATGTGTCAGTTGAAAGATTGTATTTATATTCTTGTGAAGATGCTGATTTCACTTGGCAACTTTATGAAACTTTATCTAAAAAACTGAAAGAAAATAAATTAGATAAATTATTCAATGAAATTGAAATACCGACTTTGCATGTTTTAGTTGATATGGAAAAAGCAGGCGTTAAACTTGATGTGCCTTATTTAGCCAGCTTACAAAAAACTTTCCAAAAACAAATTGATATTTTAACTAAAAAAATTCATAAATTAGCTGGCAAAGATTTTAATATTAATTCTCCTAAACAATTGCAAGAAATTTTATTTACCAAGTTAGAAATTCCTACCAATTTAGTTAAGCGAACTAAGACCGGCTATTCTACTGGCGCTGATGAGCTGGCAAAATTAAAACATGAACATGAAATCATTAATTTTATTTCACGCTACCGTGAACTAACTAAATTACAAAATACCTATATTGAAGCTTTACCTAAATTAATCTCTGAAACTGACAAACGTGTACATGCCAGTTTTAATCAAAGTGTCACTGCTACTGGACGACTTTCATCTTCTAATCCTAATTTACAAAATATTCCGGTTCGTACTGAAGAAGGTCGTAAAATTCGCCATGCTTTTATAGCTCGTAAAGGTTATAAATTAATTGCAGCTGATTATTCTCAAATTGAATTGCGTTTGGCGGCCACCATGTCTGGCGATAAAAACATGGTTGAAGCTTTTAAAAATAATGAGGATATTCATACTGCTACTGCCGCTGCCATTCATGAGGTTGAACTAGAAAAAGTGACTAAAGAAATGCGTCGTGAAGCCAAAGCCATTAATTTCGGAATTCTCTATGGCCAAGGTCCTTTTGGTTTATCGCAAGTGGCTGACATTCCCCAATGGCAAGCTAAAGAATTTATTGATAAATATTTTAAAACTTACTCTGGCGTCAAAAAATGGATTGATAAAAATATTAAACAAGCGCAAGCAACAGAAATATCAGAAACACTGTTTGGACGTATTAGACAAATTCCAGAAATTAACTCTTCTAACATTCAAATCAAAAAAGGCGCTGAACGAATTGCTATGAATACTCCTCTACAAGGTACGGCCGCAGATATCATGAAAATCGCTATGATTAATGTTCACCAAGCGCTTGCCAGATTTGATAAAGGTGCTAGTATATTAGTTCAAGTACATGATGAATTAGTGATAGAAGTGAAAGATAATCTTGTAGATGAAGTCGCTAAAATAGTTAAAGAAGCAATGGAAAATGTAATAAAACTATCTATTCCAATTACCGTTGATGTTTCTATGGGTGAAAATTGGGAAGAGATGTCCCAGTTGTAAGTCGTAAGTTGTAAGTTTTAAGCAAAACCTTCCCCTTTCTGTCATTCTGAACGTAGCAAAGCGGAGTGAAGAATCTATTTATAATTTTATATAAAATGGAAATAATTTTAAAAATAATTAGTATATTTGATACATACGCAAACTCTTTATTAGTATTGCTAACTTTAATATCTATATTTTATATACGAAAAGAATTTTTTTTAAAAAGAAGACCTTTTATTGATATTAATATAATTTTGGAAGAAAAAAACAATAATTGGTACTTCTATGTATCTTTAATTAATAAAGGAACTTACCCTGGGGTAATTAAAATAGATAAAGCAATCACTAAAATAGGAGATGAAATTTATCCCACGCAATTTAACCACGAATCTTTAATTTCACAAAATGAAATCAAGAAATTATTTCCAATTGGTCATATTAATGAAAATGGAATAAATAAAATTAGAGGCCACGAATACAAAATTAATAGAGTTGAAATTGAAATAAAATGTTTATCAAAATCTATTGGAGATAAAAAATACAACTATGAAACAAGTTACATATTTGAAGTTGACGTTCATAACGATAAACCATTAATTAAAATTATTTCAGAAAATATTAAATAAAAATGAATTTAAAAAATCTTCAAAATAAAAAAATCGCTATCCTTGGCTTAGGCTCAGAAAACTGTGCCTTGCTTGATTTCTTATTAAAACAAAATATCAACGCTGATATTACTGTTTGTGATGCCCGTACTCAAAAGCATCTTTGTGATTATGACTGTAATATAAAAAAAACAAACTGTTCTAAATTAAAGTGGCAGACCGGTTCTGGGTATGATAAAAATCTAGATCAATACGACGTAATTTTTCGCATTGCTGGTTATCCTTTATTTAACAAAAATATTATTAAAGCAATGATGGCGGGTGTTAAAATTTCTTCTCCGACGAAATTATTTTTTGATCTTTGCCCAACTAAAAATATAATTGGTGTTACTGGTACAAAAGGAAAAGGCACTACCTCTAGCCTAATTTACAAAATTTTAAAAGACGCAGGCAAACGAGTGCATTTCGGTGGTAATATTGGTATTCCGATGTTTAGCTTTTTTAATAAAATTAAACCTAATGACTGGGTAGTGCTAGAACTTTCTAGTTTCCAGTTAGAAGATTTACATCAATCCCCTTATATTTCAGTATTTACTAATTTCTTTGAAGACCATTTATCAGCTGCCGACCCAAATAATCCTAATTATCATAAAACCATGGCCACTTATTGGCATGCTAAGGAAAATATTTTTTCTCATCAAAATAAAAACGACATTTTAATTGCTCATGAAAATTTAAAAAGTAAAATAGAACATCATCGTCCTAAAAGTAAAATAATTTATTTTAATAAATCTAATTTAAAAACTCCTCTAATTGGTGAGCATAATAAACGCAATATTGCGGCTGCTGAATTAGTAGCTCAAAAAATTGGCATTAGTAAAGAAACTACTAAAAAAAGTGTGATTAAATTTAAAGGACTTGAGCATCGTATAGAGTTTGTTAAAATGATTAAAAACGTACGATACTATAATGATAGTTTTTCTACTGCTCCTGATACTGCTGTGATAGCTTTAAAAACTTTCGATAATGGTGCAATTATTTTAATTGCTGGCGGATCTGATAAAGGTTCTGATTTTACTCATTTAGCTAAAGAAATAAAAAAACGAGTAAAAACTTTAATTTTATTTCCTGGTAAAGGATCAATAAAAATTAAACAAGCTTTAAAGAAAATAAAATACAACAATATTCAGGAAGTAAAAAATATGTCTCAAGCAGTTGAAGAAGCTAAAAAAAATACTGAACCAGGAGATGTAATCTTACTCTCCCCTGCTTGTGCATCTTTTGGGATATTTAAAAACTATAAGGAACGGGGGGTATTATTTAAAAAAGAAGTTATAAATTAATAGAAACTTGCTTTGCGAAACTAAGAAACTGGGAAACTAATGATTTTAACTAGTTTCCATTAATTTCTAAGTTTCCTAGTTTCACGAGCGAAGCGAGTATAGTTTCGCGCGAAACGCAAGTTTCTTAATTTCTAATATCAAACATTATGATTGGAATATTTGATTCAGGCTTAGGAGGACTGACAATTTTAAAATCAATTTTAAAAACATTACCAGATTATAATTATATTTATCTTGGCGATAATGCTCGTACACCCTACGGCAGTAAATCCCAAGAAGTAATCTACAACTACACCAAACAGGCTATAGATTTTTTATTTTCACACGGATGTAAATTAATTATTATCGCCTGTAATACTGCCTCCTCAAAAGCATTGTGTAAAATACAGCAAGAATACCTACCTACTAAATATCCAAATCAAGCAATTAATGTTCTAGGAGTTGTAAAACCATTGGTAAAGGAAGTAATAAAAAATAATAAAATACAACGCGTAGGAATTCTAGGAACTAAAGCAACAATAGAATCTAATGTCTACCCAATAGAAATAAAAAAACTCATCTCTAGCTCCCCTCTCTGCCTGTCCGGTAGGCAGGAGTCGGGGGTGAGGGTGTATCAGCAGTCTGCGCCCTTATTAGTTCCCTTAATTGAAGATGGTTGGTTAAAAAAACCAGAAACTAAAATGATTTTAAAAAAATATTTACATTTATTAAAACAAAAACAAGTTCAAATTTTAATTCCCGCCTGTACTCACTATCCGTTTTTATTAAAAGACATAGAGCGTATTATGACTAAAAAATGTCGGGTTTTAAATCCAAGTAAAATAATTGCTAGCAGTTTAGCTAATTATTTAACTCGTCATCCAGAATATGAAATTAAATCTGTTCAAAATCCTAAACTTGAATTTTATACCACAGATGATATTGTTAGATTTAGAGAAATGGGAGAACAATTCTTAGGACGAAAAATTGATGAAATAGAAAAAGTGATATTATAATTTTCTTACAACTTAAAACTTACAACTTACAACTGATTTATGATAATCTTCCTCCACGGCTCAGAATCATTCATGAGTCGTCAAAAACTTAACGCTATAATTGACCAGTTCAAAAAAACCCGTGATCAACACGGAGATAGTGTGGTGCACTTGGACGGAAATAAACTAACCTTAGATGAATTGAATTCTAAACTCGCTTCCCAGTCTTTATTGGCAGAAAAAAGAATGGTCATAGTAAATGATTTATTTAATCAAAAAGAAAAAACTGTTTTTAAATCATTATTAGAATATTTACAAAAATTAGCAGAAACTAAAAACGAAAATGCAGTAATATTTTATGAAAGTAGAGAGTTAGACCCTAAAAAATTCGGGGAGAAAAAACTATTAGTTGATCAAAAAAAGCTTTTTGACTTTTTAGTAAAACAAAAATTTTCTGAAAAATTTAATCAACTTAATAATTTACAATTAACTAATTGGATCCAAACAAAAACTACTGGCAAAAATATTAATATTAGCTCACCAATGACTAATTTATTAATCACTTTAGTTGGCAATGATTTATGGCTAGTTAATAATGAATTAAATAAAATTATTAATTTTGTTCAAGCAAATAAACAAAATGAAATTACTGAACAAGATATTCGGCAATTTGCTCGTGGTAATATTGATGAAAATATTTTTGTCTTAACTGACGCGGTTAGTAATAAAAACCAAGCTTTATTTTTTTCTTTGTTAGAAAATCAGATTGAATCTGGTACAAGTATTCAACAAATTTTAACCATGCTATTACGTCAATTTAAAATAATTTTGCAAATCAAAAATATGCTTGTACAAAATCAGCAACAAAATATTGCCTCTAAATTAAGACTACATCCTTTTGTAGTGCAAAAAACAACTCCTCAGACACGCAACTTTTCTTTGGATTATTTAAAAAATACTCTTGATCAACTTACTCAAATTGATTACAAAATAAAAACTGGCCAAGCCGATGGGCTAACCAGTTTAAATATACTATTTTCTCAATAATTATTTATTTTATTTTTTACTAACTCCAAAAGCAGTATTAAGCCTCTTCATTAAACGAGACTTTTTACGATTACCTGTATTTTCTTTCAAGACATCTATTTTAATTGCTTTATCAACGGCTTTAATAACTTTAGCTACTAATTCCTTAGCATCATCAGATTTAGCTGTAATAGCTTTATCTGTTTTTTTTATTAACCATTTGATATTCTCTTTTACTTTAAAATTTTTGTCTTGTTTTTTGGCTGATTGACGCAATGCTTTTTTAGCATTTTTTAAATTTGGCATATCGTTTAGTTGATTAGTTACTTAGTTAAACAGTTACTTAGTTTTTGAAAGCTTTTATGATATTACCATTTTGCCGTAAATAAATCAAGTATCCAGCGCTTAACGCAAAAATCAACAAACTTAACCCCATTGTCGCTCGCATTCCGCCAATATTCCCAGCTGTCGGATCAATACGCAAAAATTCTATGAAAAAACGTAGAGTTGAATACATAATCGCATAACACATAACACATAATGCGTAACGGTCGCTCGTGTTATGAGTTATGCGTTCCACGTTATGCGCTCTACTCGTCAAAAACCAATGAAATATTAATAATAAAATAAATATTAAAAAATTACCGAACGATTCATATATAAACGTTGAATGAAAATGCGTAAACATTTCAAATCCTGCTGGTCTATTTGCCAGTATAATTGGAATCCCCCATGGCAAATCAGTTGGCAGGCCGAATAATTCTTGATTAAAATAATTACCCCAGCGACCAATCGCCTGGCCTAAAGCTACTCCTGGTGCAATTATGGCTGATAATTTCCAAAAATTAATTTGATATTTACGTGCAAACCAAAATAAAATTCCAACTCCAAAAATTAATGCTCCATGAATGGCAATTCCACCCTGCCATATTTTAAAAACATCAATCGGGTTTTGCCAGAAATAAACTGAATTATATAAAATATAAAAAATCCTTGCCCCAATAAATCCGCCAATTATTAAATAAAAAAATAAATCATAAATCACTTCTTTTTTAATTTCATACCATTTGGCAATTTTTAAACTAACTAACAACCCAGCTAAAATTGCCAACGCCATAAAAAAACCGTACCAGTAGATAGTTATTGGTCCGGCTTCTAGTAAAATAGGATTGGGTAAAAAAGTATGTAAAAAATTCATAGTTATAAAAATTTTGAAGGGGTAGCATCAATTTTCATGCCACCCCTTAAAAAGACCAAGTCTTTGGGCTACTTCAAGCTAACTTCAAGCCAACTAAATTTCCAACGATTCCTCTGTTCATCGTCTCTTCCTCCTTCCTGATTTCATTTGACGAATTGTCCGAAGAAGTTCTTTTCGTTTCGTGTTAATATTCTTAACTTCATTCACAACAGCTTTTGCTTCCTCAATGCCATATGGCCATCTTGAAAAACTTACATCCCAACCTTCAGGCATTCGCAATAATATATTCATTGCTTCCTGATGTTCTAATGCTGTGACTCTGCCCATTTTCTTTACTCCTTTCTGTATTTATTTTACTACTTAGTTATTATCTTATCAACCAATCCATATTTTTTCGCTTCTTCAGCGCTCATAAAATAATCACGATCAGTGTCTTTTTCAACTTTAGAAATTTTTTGACCAGTATGTTTGGCTAAAATCTTATTTAAATCATCTTTGATTTTTAAAATCCGTTCAGCGCGAATTTTAATATCAGAAGCTTGCCCTTCTGCTCCGCCCATTACTTGATGAATCATTACTTCAGAGTTTGGTAAAACAAATCGTTTACCTTTAGCTCCAGCTGCCAAAAGAGTAGCTCCCATGCTAGCAGCCATTCCCACACAAATAGTAGAAACATCAGATTTTACATATTGCATAGTATCATAAATCGCCATACCAGCAGTAACTGATCCGCCTGGTGAATTTATGTAAAATTTTATGTCTTTATGACCGTCTTGAGAGTCTAAAAAAAGAAACTGAGCAATAATAATATTGGCAGTAATGTCGGTAACTGGTTCGCCTAAAAAGATGATTCTATCCTTAAGCAAACGAGAATAAATATCATAAGCTCGCTCACCAAATTGTGATTTTTCAATAACTGTAGGTATTAATGGCATATTTTTTATTATTTAATATTAATACTATAAAAATAACAAAAAATCAGTAAAAAAGCAACTAACTGTTGACAATATACTATATACATGCTAATATGCTATATTATGTTCATAACCCCTAAAACCACTAGCTAGCATTTTGTGTATCTCTACGGAGGTATTTAGTATGTTGGTTGGTGGCGAATATAGGAGTAGGAACAGTCGCATAAGGTGATTATTCCGAGATGCTCTATTTGAGCTTCCTAATATTCAAAACCGTTACGAAAAGGAGGTAGACGATGTCTGCTGATAACACCATTGGCATCCTGATTACTCGCCATCGTAAAGGAAATGAAGGGAATGAAGAAGAGTATCGTGTGGCGCACGCACAGGCGATTGAGGATATCTATTCGCAACCGGACTATCCGTCCGTGTCTAATCCAGTAATCAATCGTAAGCATGTGCGGGAGATCTTTGGAGGGAGTCACGTCTTCCATTCCATGAAAGAGGCAATCTCAGCAGCGGAACGACTGAAAAAAATAATCGGTTACGTCGAGTATGGAATTTGCACACTCGATCACCATGAAGTCTGCTTTCCAGCCTCGGATCGAAAGCGCAGAAGGCGTCGATTCTTCAAGTGATGCATATCAACGCCATCGGTCTAGTCGGTCGCATAATCGCCGCCACACCCTCAAATTTTGGGATGTGGTGGCGATACTAATTATATACGTTCATTTAAACTATTTCTCACTTTTAGTGCGCCAACATGGGTTGAGACATATTAATGTATATGCCTATTTTGAGGGCAATGAGCGAGTTTATATAAAATTGTTATGTTTTAGTTGAAGGGCGATGAGGGATTTGAATAAAAAAAATCTCTTATCGAAAGGAAAGATACGATGAAAAAATTAGCTGAAAATCTTTGGCTTATTCCTGCTATTGGAGGAGTCATAATCTATCTCTTCTGCACACTTATTTGCGGATATGATATGAATATTGACACCTGGTAATCGCTTTGAGGGCGATGAGAAAACTCATCTGTTGTTGGATAATAACAGACAAGGAGTTCTCTCAATGAAAAATGCAAAAAAACGTGATCTAAAACGAGAAGATCACGTTATCAACTGGGTATCGAAATTGAAACAAGCGTTTGAAGAGATAAACGTCAGAATAGCAGATAAAGAATATGCACAATTCTGTTATGACTGGCTCAATTATCAATTCATCCGCATTCATTTACCCACTCAGAATGTAACAGTTCTAATTAACCCGGTTGCTGAAAAAAAGTGGCCAATTACTGTTACAGCTAACGAAAGTATAGTCGCCACATTCACCTGGTGGCTGAATACTAAGATATTAAAATAAATAAAAAGGCGTTTCCTAAAAAATGGAAACGCCTTCTTTTTTTTTGTTTTAAATTATAATTTTAAACTACTTGCCAACTGCCGTTAATTTTTTCCAAACTACCCTCAACCTCAAAACCAGCTGCTTTAATATGCCCACCACCACCTAAGACTTGAGCTAACTTTGATACATTAACATTATCTCTAGTAGTACGAAAACTTCCCTTTACTCTACCATCATCTAATTCATGTAATACCATTACAATTTTTGCATCTTTTAAATTATTTAAAAAATTAGATAATCCTTCTAAATCTTCTTTATCTACTCCATACTCTTCTAAATCTGCTTTACTTAAAACCGTATAAGCAATATCATAGGCTTTATTATGTTGCAATCTACTTAAAGCCAATCCCCAAATCTTTAAACTAGGTAAATTTTTATTTTTGGAAGTGTTATTAATAATGTCGCGCATACTAGCTCCTTTAATTAACATTTCGCTAGCAATATCAAAAGTACTAGAGTTAGTGGCAGTGTAAGCAAAATTTCCCGAATCAGTAAAAATTCCTGTCATGATACAATTGGCCATATTTTTATTAATTTCTATTTGTTGACTCTTAAATAATTCGTAAATAATTTGCGTAGTAGCAACTGTTTTTCCATCTACTAAATTTAGATTACCAAAATTATTATTAGAAGCATGATGATCAATGTTGATAATCGGACAATCTAAATTTAATAATTTTTCTTCAATTTTAGTTCGCCTTAGGCTAGCACAATCTACAATAATTATTAAATCTAAATTATCAAAATGAATATTCGAACTTTGTCTTTGAACATGCTCAATGTGTGGTAAAAAATCAAAACTCCGCTCTGGCTTATCATGGCAAAACAAAAAAACATCCTTATTTAAAGAATGCAAAAATTCATACATAGCGCACATTGAGGCTAAAGCATCGCCATCAGGATTCTCATGGGTGGCTAATAAAATATTATTAGATGATTTAATTTGTTTAAATATTTGGCTATATATTTCTTTACTCATTATGTATTTCCTTAATAGTATCCTCAATTTTAGCAGCATGTTTTTCTGTGTCGTCAAAAATAAATTCTAAATGAGGAATGCGATTTAAAACTGTTTTCTTTTTTAAATAAGTATAAATTAATCCTTGCTGTTGACGAAGCTTTTTCATAGTTGAACCTGTTCTATTATCTGGTAAAATTGAAATCCAAACTTTAGCATCTTTTAAGTCAGGTGAACAATCAACTCTAGCAACTGTTACTAGAACATTTGGTAATTCTAAATCACTTTCAATTGCATAAGCAATTTTTTCTCTAATCAAATCATTTACTTGTTCTATTCTTCTGGGCATAGATTATAATTTTTTAATAACTTTTTCTTCTGTAAATAATTGCAATACATCCCCTATTTGAATTACTGGCTTGCCTTTAAATTGAGCTCCACATTCTTGACCTGACTCAACTATTTTAACATCTTGTTTACCTGCTTGTAAATTACTAATTTCTCCTGTGGCCATAATACTTTCATCTCGTAAAACTTCTGCCTTAGCATTTAACTCTATTTTGCCTTCCTCTACTTTTCCGCCAATAACTTGATTATTATTTTCTGTTTTAAAGATTGCTAATATTTTTAATTTACCTAAATCTTTTCTAACAATTTCTTCTCCCAATTCCACTTCCATTTTACTTTTAACATAATCAACTAATTCATAAATAATATTGTAAGTTTGAATATCAACTTTTTTCTCCCTTGCTAATAATTGTAATTGATTAGGAACGTCAACATTGAAACCAGCCACAATAGCATTGCTAGAAATAGCCCGATCAATATCATTTTCAGTAACAGCCCCTAAACCTTTTTTAATAACTTTTACTTTTATTTCTTTAGTGTTTAATTTTTCTAAAGATTCTTCAATTGCTTCAGCCGAACCTAATACATCACTTTTGATAATAACATTTATTTTTTTAATTTTATCATCATCTATTCCATCAGATGAAACTAAATTTGTTTGATGAATATTTTTCTTAATCTTATTTAAACGCAATTTTTTATTTACCTGACCATCACCATTAAACTCATTAGAATAAACTTCAATAATATCTCCAATATTAGGAGCCGATTTTAAACCAGCAATTCTAATTGGAGTAGATGGAGTAGCTTCTTTAATAATATCACCTTTATAATTTCTCATGATTCTAGTTTTTCCTAACGGCTTATTATCAAGACACATAACATCACCTGATCTTAAAGTTCCATTTTGAATTAAAATAGTAGCCACTGGACCCTCGCCCTTATCAACATGAGATTCAATTACTGTGCCTACGCCAGCAGCATCTGGATTAGCTACAATTTTTTCAGCATCCATTTCTGCTAATAATAAAATTGCGTCTAATACATCTTCTATACCCTGTCCTTCTTTAGCTGAAACCGGAACGCACATTGTTTTTCCACCCCAATCTTCTGGAACAATTTTAAGTTGACTAGAAAGTTCATTTTTAACTCGTTCTACATCAGCTCCTGGTTTATCAATTTTATTAATTGCTACTATAAACGGCAATTCTGATTGTTCAATTATACGATAAGCTTCTACAGTCTGTGGCTTTACTCCATCATCGGCAGCTACTACCAAAATAGCCACATCAGCTGCCTTAGCTCCACGACTACGCATGGCAGTAAATACTTCATGTCCAGGAGTATCAATAAAAGTAATTAATTTATTATTACGCTCAACTTGATAAGCTCCAATATGCTGAGTAATTCCACCTGCTTCTTTATCAACTACATTAGTCTTACGAATAGCATCTAATAATTTTGTTTTACCATGATCAACATGACCCATCACTACAATAACAGGAGGGCGCTCTTGCAAGCTACCTTTTTTTTGTTTAGCTAAAATATCTTTTAATTTATTTTCACTTTCTGCTCCGTCTTTATTTTCTTTTTCATCTAAAATAACTTCTAAATTTAAGTCTTCTCCAATAATCGCCGCTGTATCAAAATCAATTTTTTCATTCATAGAAACAAAAATACCATTTTTCATTAATTCACCTAAAACTTTACTAATACTTAATCCAGCTAAATTAGAAAAATCACGGACTACGATAGAGTTAGGAATTTTGATAGTCTTTTTTTCTAAAATTTCTTCTTCTTGATCATCTTTCTTTTCTGCTTGCTTTTTCATATCTTCAATCTGTCGACGATATTGTGGCCAATTATTAATAATTTTATTGGCAGTACGCTCATCAATCTTAATCGCCCGTCTACCAATATCAAAACCCAAGCTTGGTAAAACATCCAATAGCTCGGCAGTAGTTATTTTTACTCTTCTGGCTAATTCAGTTACATTCATACTTTTGTTGTCATTCCTGTGGAGACAGGAATCCAGGACATTAAAAAATTTAATTAAAAAACCGCTTTTTGCGGTAGAGATTAACTGTATGCTTACTTTAATAAATTTTGGGCTAAAAGTCAAGTAAAATATATATTTTCATGTTTGATTTTTATATTTCTATAAGATATGATATAAGCAATGAATTTAAATTAATTATTAATACAATAATATGGGAGATATAAAAAATGTAATTATTATCGGCTCTGGGCCAGCTGGCTACACTGCTGCTATTTATACAGCTCGAGCAGATTTAAAACCTTTAGTTTTAGCCGGTTTAGAACCAGGTGGCCAATTAACCACTACTACTGTTATTGAAAATTTTCCCGGTTTTCCTGAAGGAATCCAAGGACCACAATTAATGATGGATATGCAAAAACAAGCTGAAAGATTTGACGCTGAAGTTAAAATGGAAGCAGTTACTAAAGTTGATTTAACTGGTGAAATTAAAAAAGTTTGGGTAAACGAAACTGAGTATCAAGCTAAGGCAGTAATTATTGCAACCGGTGCTCGTTCCCGTACTTTAGGATTACCAAAAGAAAAAGAACTTTGGAGTAAAGGCATTCATACTTGTGCTACTTGTGATGGATTTTTTTATAAGGGCAAAACTGTAGCCATTATTGGTGGTGGCGATAGCGCCATGGAGGAGAGTAATTTTTTAACAAAATTTGCTGATAAGGTTTATTTAATTCATCGCAAAGATACTTTTCGCGCTTCTGATATTATGCAAACAAAAACTAAGAATAATTCTAAAATTGAAATTTTATACAATACTAATGTTACTGAATATTTAGGTGAGGACAAATTATCAGGTATCAAAATTAAAAATAATAAAGATAATAAAGAATCTGAATTAAAAATTGATGGATTATTTTTTGCCATTGGACATATTCCAAACACAGAAATTTTCAAAGATCAAATTACTCTTGATGAAAAAATGAATTACATTGAAGTTAAAGATAATATTTTAACTAATATTGAAGGCGTTTTTGCTGCTGGCGATTGCGCTGATTACACTTATCGCCAAGCTATTACCGCCGCTGGACTTGGATGTATGGCAGCGATTTCAGCAGAAAGATGGCTTGACTCTCGTAGCACGTAACACATAACACGCATTATGCAAAATAATGCAAAATTTTATTTACTTAATCTTTATTCTTTATGAAGGAACATTTTTCACCCGAACAACCGCAAATGTCAACAGAAGAATATAGACAAAATTTTTTTGAAGAATTAAAAAGAAATACTCGAGTATTTTCTGCGGATGAATATCAAAAAATCTACACCTTACACGAGAAATACTGGGGTATTAACTCTCCTGCTTGTGTACTTGATAACCGTCTTTTTAGTAGACATCCACATGCTGAAGTAATTCCGAATGATATTGAGAAAGACTTGATTGCAATAAATGGAGAAAGTGTACCCGATCCTGATTTTGTTAGATATCTGGAAACACATGAACATTGGGAAGTATATATAGGTAAAAAGAAAGGTTTCAATCTCGGAAAACACTCCACAGCAGATCATAAATTACCAATGTTAGAAAAAAAAAGATCCGGCCATCGTTATGCAACGCTTAAGGAATTTCAGGCCGCTGAGGAAGATGGGAAACTAGATGAATATATGCAGTGGTGGAGAGAATTTTATCAAACAGACATAGAACAAATTCAGATCATGTCAGAAGAAAAAATAAACAGAATATCAAAAAATTATGGTGAAAATGAAGGGGATAAAAATATGATTATTCAGTTTATTCAAAAAAATCTCAAAATAAAAGAAAATACTTATGAAAAAATTGTTTCTAAAAGAAAAAAATAATTTGCTTGAAAAAAAATTAATTACATCAGATAACACAGTATATCTAACTATACCGAACGTGAAAATAAATAATGTGCTATGTGTTATACGAAGAATATGAAATTAACTACTAACTCAAATCAACTCTCCGATAACCCAACCGTCTTTATGCGTAAAGCTGGTTATGCTTATATTCATGATCGTCACAGTGGACGAGATAGTTATGTGCGTCGTTTAACTGGTAACTTTTATCCTCGTTTGCATTGTTATGTTTCGGAGCAAGGCGCCAGCCATCCCAGTGATAAACACGGGACAAGTAAAGGCGGGGCAAGTGGTCAGACTACTTTTAATCTTCATCTTGATCAAAGAGCAACTCGCTATGAAGGGCAAACTGCTCATGCTGGTGAATATGACGGACAAATTGTACAAGAAGAAATAGATCGTTTACAAAATATTATTAATAAACAACCTACTCAGCAAAATACTTCATCCTCATTAAATGAGGATGTTGAAAATACTATAGAAACAGAATCAAAACCTAAATTAGAAGATTTTAATAAGCAAGAAAAAAAGCCATCCAAAAAATGGTGGTGGCCGTTTTAAATAGAAACTTAGTAGAAACTAAGAAACTTGCGCTACGCGCGAAATTAGTTGAAACTGTTTAGTTTCTAAATTTCTTAATTTCATGGTGAAGCGAAGCGAGCCATAAAGTTTCAACTAATTTCCCTATACTCATGTTAAGTCTTTCTTACGAAAATGAATTACAAAGCCAAGGCTATCCTATTATAGCCGGCATTGATGAAGCTGGTCGTGGACCTTTAGCCGGACCAGTAGTGGCGGCTACAGTTATTTTTAATTTTAAAGAAATTCCTAAAGAATTACAGCCGATAACTGACTCTAAAAAATTAAGTGCTAAAAAACGAGAAAAACTTTTTAACCTAATTACCCAACATGCCTTAGACTGTGGTGTAGGTATTTGCGACCATCAAGTTATTGATCGCATAAATATTTTACAAGCAACTTTTTTAGCCATGAAAAAAGCATTAGGTGCTATCAAACAAAAACCCAATATTATTCTATTAGACGGCAACTTGCCTTTACCCAACTACTCTTCACCACAAAAATCAATTATCAATGGCGATAATTTAATTTTCTCTATTGCTGCCGCTTCTATCATTGCTAAAGTTACTCGTGATCGCATTATGGAAAATATGCATCTTAAATATCCTAGTTACTTTTTTGCCAAACATAAGGGCTATGGAACTAAAGTCCATATGAATGCATTAAAATTGTACGGACCTTGTGAAATACATCGAAAGAGTTTTAAGCCAGTTAAATTATTATTAAAATAATCCTCCATTCTGTCATTTCGAAGCGTAGCGAGAAATCTATAATAGTTACTTTAGCGCATTGATGTGTGTATTATAGATTTCTCTCCCGATTTCGCTTCGCTACATCGGAATCGAAATGACAAAAAAGAGAATTTTCTGTATACTAAATATATGAGCAAAATAACTGGCGGTAACGCCTTAATTGACCCACAAGTCATTGTAGATAAATTAAAAGTTGAGGAGCGAATGAAAATCGCTGACCTTGGTTGTGGTTCAAGTGGTCATTTTGTTTTTCCTCTAGCTCGTACTGTTGGTAAATATGGCACGGTTTATGCAGTTGATATTTTAAAACACAATCTGGTTAATGTTGATAAAATTGCTAAACAAGATGGTTTGCAATGGATTAAAACAGTCTGGTCAAATCTAGAAATATTTGGCGCTACTAAAATTGAAACTTCCTCCCTTGACAATGCTTTGCTAATTAATATATTATATCAATCAGATAAGCGAGTAGAAATTGTTCGCGAAGCAATTCGCTTGTTAAAAAAAGGAGGCAAATTATTAATCACCGATTGGAACAAAACAGCTACTCCATTTGGTCCCTCTCCAGCAGAACGAGTCAGCAAAACTAATCTAATTTCTGTCTGTCAAAGATTAAATATGGAATTGGTTGAAGAGTTTGACGCTGGCGTGTATCATTTTGGGGTTGTGTTTCTCAAGAACTAATTCAAAAATTTTTGTACGGACTTAATATGATGTCAAACCATTAATTCGAATACTCTGTGCGGGTCAAATTGAACTTTCAATAATCCGAATACTCCAAATAATATTTGATGTGAGTTAATTTGATTTGTAGCCATTTGAAGCATTTGCATTTAATTTGTGGATTTGAATTATAATAAAATGTAACTATATGATGAACATACTCTCTCTAAAAATGTGGTTTAATCTATATCCAGGAGCTCTGACTCCTTTTTTTCAATATGCCTTAATTACCTTAGTAGTTGTTTTTTTAGCCATGACTGTGCTTGTAAAATTTAAATATAAACAAAATAAAAAAACACTCTATGCTAAATCATGGCTCAGCCTATTTAACTTTTCCGTTACTGGACTGGTTATTGGCATTTTCATGTTATTTTTCACCTATGAAACAGTCCCATTTTTATCAGCCCGCTTCTGGTTCCTTATTTGGTTCTTGATTCACGCTGTTTGGGGTTATTCCATTTACAGAAGACTTAAAAGACTACCTGATATTAGACAAGAGATAGAAAAAAGAAAAGAGTTTAATAAGTATATTCCAAAATAATCAATAAAATACCTAATACTAGTAAAAAGTAGTCAACTAACATTGACTATTTTTTAATTTTATGCTATTATCTAATGATATTGAACATTGATAAATACTCTAGATTTCCTCGATTTGTCCCCTATTTTAGGGCTAGATTGAGGAGATTTAGAATTATAAAAAAATCAAAAGAAACGAAGGAGAAAGATCATGTTTTCATTGAACAAAAAAATATACAAAGGATTTTCGTTTTGGGTAATTTTTTGGATAATTACATTTTTTTTACCCATTATATTATTACTCACTCTTATATTCACGGGGGTATTGAATAGTAAGATATTTCTCTTAGCTATCTTGGTTACCTTGGTAATTTCCATACCACTCAACATTCTCGTGATGTGGTTAGGATGGATTAAGGTAGAAGAGCGACATAGGTTAGTTGTTGAATTCATGGGAAAACGCATCAAGCCTTCTCTTCCTCCTGGTATTTACCTTGTATTTCCATTTTTTGGACTTTATTATTTACGCAAAAGGGTGTATTTTGGTGAAATAATGGTCAACCTATACACCGAAGGAGAAACTGGAGAAAATCAAGGTGAAGTAGATTTTTCTGACGGATCTGCTAAGGTCATAGCTGTTGCTTACATTCAAATATTTGATGCTATGTTGGCAACTTATGGCATCAAGGATGTAATCAGAGGCATACGAGAAAAACTCGACAGTGCTGTAAGAGCATATTTAGGTGGTATGTCCATTGAGGTAGCAAATGCTAAAAAAACTCAAATGGATAAAAAATCTATACTACCACTTGAGATTGAAAACGAAATGAGAACAAACTGGGGTGTCAACATTCTTTCAATCGCTATATCTGATATTGTATTAAGCGATGATGATAAAGTAATTAGGCGCCAACATCTTGATGCAAAAAAAGCTGCAGAAGCAGCTAAACATGAAGCAGAAAGAATAAAAACTTTAGCTGACGCAGAAAACTATCGATTACAACAACTAGGAATCGGCTTTGCAGATCAACTGCAAAAACTCCAAAAAACGGGGCTTCTTACTCCTGATACTTCAGCTGTTCATGTACAAATGCTAGAGCTTCATAAAAATCTACCTGAAACAAAAGCCAATGTCTTTTTGAATACAGGAGGTAGTGGCAATCTCGCAGCATTAGCAGCTCAAGCCGGTACAGGTTTAAGTGCTGGACAAAACTCAACAAGACAAAATGACAGAGGAGGAGATGATAATGCAGATAGGTCTGAATAAACCAGGAGAAATTGGAGCTGACAGAGTCAGCCCCACACAACCTCAACCACAACCTCAGCCCGACACTCAGACAACCGACACTTTAGTAACACCGGTTGTTAGTGCTGGGAGTGCAACAACACCTCAGGTATCACAATTTTTTGTTTGGGCTATAGCAATTTCCGCTGCTATAGGCATAACAAGTTTTCTGTGTTGGAATTTTGGCACAAAAAATATCCTCTCAGATGGATTAACATGGATTGTCATAGTGTGTATTGGAACATTTGTCGCAATTAACTACATTAAGGGGATTGCTGGATGGGATTGGGTAAAAAATGTTCTCATGACTGTTATCGTAGCTGCCATTCTGATGTTTATCGTACAATTATGGTGGCCAGATGCTACGATCAATAGCATTCTGACAAGCAAAGACCCTATTGTGCAAGCTGAGCAACTGTTGGACGAAATTGAAGCTAACAAACAACGTAGCTACACTGTCACAACAGCTAAGGCTTTTATAGCTAGCGCTACTCCGGGCTCATCTGTGGCGAAGATAGAAAAAGCAAGGGATGTTATTAAGGAGTGGAGAGAAAAAGACAATCCAACTCCAGAGCCACAACCGACTTCTCTTCCACGTGTTATTCCTCAATCTATACGTGGGTGGAGGATTAATAACAACGGAAATATTGTAGCGAACATTAAACCTGGTGAATCAGCTACATATGCGATTCATCTACAAGAAGAAGGCGAATCAACACCTATTATTATTCTTCCATGTAAGCATCGATATCGATTTGTGCTTGATCATCTACAAACTATTATTGTGGAAGAAAACGGTAAAACAACTATCGTCTATCCCAATCAACATTTTGAGATGGGAGATATTTATGGGGTTGATCGCAAAATCAAATTCACAGCACTAAAAGGAGGTGTAAGTGCAATTTTTAAAGTTCAAGCTCTATAAAAATAATTAGAGATTGAAGTCAACTAATGGATAGACAAGTATATACTATTGTCTGTCCATTTTTTTTATATTATAATGAAATAAAGATTTAATATTTAAATATTTATATGATTAAAAAAATAATAATTTCAAGTATCATTTTAAGCTTTGTATTTTTTCCTTTTATAATAAATGCTAAAGTAACTGGAGGTGGTGGCTCCACAAACCTCAACAACCCCCTCGGCGAAACAAAAGATATTCCTGTTTTGATCGGAATAATCACAAAAGCTATTCTTGGTATTGTCGGCTCACTGGCTTTATTGATGTTTGTTTATGGCGGAGTTCTTTGGATGACTTCTGCTGGTAATGACCAAAGAGTACAAACAGGAAAAAATACTCTGATGTGGGCAGCTATTGGGCTGGCAGTTATTTTTGCCTCTTATGCCATAATCCAACTAATTTTTTCTGGACTGGGAGTTGGATAATAATTTCAAAATTCTATCAACAAAAACACAGCTCAATGAGTTGTGTTTTTCTTTCTATTACGGTAATTATAATTTTTGATTTCAATCACATAAGTTCGCAACAGCCCCGTTGTGACGGGACAAGTTCCGAACTTGCGAGTGCTAACGAGTTGTTCGGAACTTTTATATTTTCATCTAATTTCTTTTTCTATTCTTAAATATTAATAAAAAATAACTACAATCAAAAACACGACCACAACCGGCCGTGTTTTTGTTACCCCGCCGTAGCCTTGGCGAAGGAGGGTCTTTATTAGTCGCCTACCCATAAATGGATAGGCTAACAAAAAAAGCCCCATGAATGGGGCTAGAGATACAACCTAAAATTTACGTTATGTGTTATGCGAAAAATGTTATGAGAGAAGAGCAGCCCCAATCGCTCCGCTATTTTCTAACTTAGCAGGCAGTACTTTGATCTTTTTCAATTTTGGAGAAATGATTTCTTCTTTTAAACTCTTTTTTAATTCTGTCATAAATAAATCTGAAGATTGCATTACTCCGCCACCAATCACAATTACTTCTGGATCAAATAAATTAACTACATTAGCTAGAGCAATACCAATTAAATGACCGAGCTCTTCATAAACTTTAGTGGCTAGCTTATCACCTTCATATGCTTCTTCAGCTAAACCTTGCGGATTAGCTTGAGTTAAGTTATGGTAAATTTCTTCTAAGGTATGTGGGGTGTCCTCTACTACATCAATAATCATATGACCAATCTCTCCAGCAGAGCCATGCACGCCTTGGTATACTTTATTATCAATACTAATTGCTCCACCAATGCCTGTTCCTAGAGTTACCCCGATAGCATTGGCAGTATTTTTAGCTGAACCTAAACTTGCTTCAGCACGTAAAAAACAGTTAGCGTCATTATCTAAACTAGTATTAATTTTATATTTATTAAAAATCAATTTACCTAAAGACTGATTATTTAAAATTTCTATATTAGGACATTTTAAAATTTTACCTTCTAAATTCTTTTCGGTTGGTTGGTCAATCATACCAGCCACTCCAATCCCAATATGACCTATTTTTAATTTATCTTTTTTAGCTTTTTCAACTAATGGATCAATTAAGGCATATAGCATTACTAAAAATTTATCAAAATTATCAATTGGAGTTGATAATTTATAATCACTAATTATTTCTTTTTTTTCTAAATCAAACAAAACAGCTGACATTTTAGTGCCACCAATATCTACTCCAATAGTGTAATTAGTATCATTTTTTTGTGTTGTCATAACTTAAATTAAAATTTAATTAAAAATATTTTTCGCTTCTTCCCATAAACTTGCATCCTGACCAACTTCTTTCTCCCAATACCACCATTCAAGTCCCCATAGGTAAAATGTTTGAAATCCAGTTTGGCGAGAATACTCTAAAATTTCTTTAAACTTCTCTAAGTTCATAGTGCGACTACGCTCCTTTTTTGTCAAATTATAATATGGCTCTGGCCCCCAAGGTTCTGCCTGTAATTCTATTACAATCATATCATCTGGTTTAGGCATACTAAAAAATTCTGTTAAATTTCTTTTTAAACTAAAAAATGCTGGCGGCAATGGATAATGAATATATCGTTCTAAATGAGAGCTGTAAGTATCGCGATACATAGTAGTGCCAAAAATATCTGCTCGCTTAGTGGCTGGATACCATAAGCTTAATTCGCCACTATCAGTGATAATAATTTTTCTATTATCCAAAGATCGGGCAATGGCAATTTCAGCATCTAAAAATTCTGGATCTAATTTTGGACAATCACCAAAGTGTGGCAAAAATGGCTCATTCTCAATTTGCCAATATTTAATATTTTGATTGTCTTTATATCTTTCTATTATTATTTTTATATAATCCAATAACTCTTGTTCTTTGGTATTTTTTTCTAACTCATCTGTCCAATCTGGAAAATGGCATTCTGGCCAGCGAGGTAAACGTCCGCCAACTGCTAAAATTATTTCTACATCTCTTTTGGAAGCCTCATTAATTTGCCAATCCATACTGTCAAAACTAAAAATATTATTTTTGTATTCAATCTCATCCCAATAGGCAGACAGTCTTAATTTTTTTACTTTTAAATCATCTAACATTTCTATGTATGCTTTTTTCCAATCCAAACCCATTCCTCTAATATGACGAGGTGAAAAAGTAACACCATAGATCAATTCTTCTTTATCATAAACTTTGCGGTAACTGACGATTGGCAATAATAAAATAATTACGATCAACATCGCTATAACTGTAATTAAAATTTTGTGTTCTTTTATATAACGCATAACGCGTAACACATAACGAACTATTAAACAGTCTGCGTTATGAGTTATGCGTTTTACGCTATGCGAGTTAAATTAACAGGTATAACCCCACTCCTACTAGCAATATTCCAATAAATTTTTGGATTAAAACTGTACGTCCCATTTCTTCTTTTAAAACCTTAGGATATTTTTCTGATAATACTAAAAAGATAAAAATCAAAAACATATACTGCACTCCTTGTAACGCATTAATAATAGAAACATTACCTAGTGAAATTGCATAATTTAATAAAATAAAAGCAATCACACCTAATATTCTAATTGATAAAAATAATGGCAAACTTTTAACAGTGGATTTTCTTCTTTTCTTTTCAAAAATAATCTTTCTATTATAGGGTAGCACTATCAGTAAAAGAGCTCCAATAAAACTACCCATCCGAGTCCATAGATAACTACCCATGAATGGCTGATTAGTATAAATATATTTTATTAATACATAGTAAGAAGCAAAAATAAAAGCAGAAATTAATGAATTAATAATTAAACGCTCCACTGGATGATGACTAGCACTCTTGGATCCGAATAAACGTAAAATATTATTAAATACACGTTTGATTCTACTTTCTTTTTTCTGTTTTATGGAAATTAAAACTCCACCAGCAATCAAAACAAGCAAGGCCATTAATTGTTTTTGACTCAAACTTTCGCCTAAAAAAATATAAGATAACAAAAAACTAAAAATTGGAATAAAAGCACCAACTATTGGTACGACTTTAGTTGCCTCTGATTGATGCAAAGCCTTATACCAGGCAACCAATGCCCATAAAAATATTAATCCAGCAATTAAATCAATTACTAACCATTGCCAGGTTGGCATGAATGGAAAAAAATAAAATAAAAAAACATTACCAATACTCCAAACACCTACATAAAAAGCATAACTAATTGAAGAGTGAATTTTTTTGGATAAGAAAAATTTGTCAGCAGTATAAACGCCGGCATTTATAAAATAAGCTAAAAATGATATAGATAACCACATAATTTCTTTTAAATAACAAATAATAAAAATCAAATAGCAAATAAACTCAAAATCCTAATATCTAAACCCAAAACAAATCCAAAATTTAAATAAATAAATGTTCAAAACATCCGTTTAGTTTAGTTATTTGAATTTTAACATTTGAATTTATTTTGAGTTTAGAATTTTGTGCTTAAAATTTGTTTGATATTTGTTATTTGTTTTTTGTTATTTTTTTACAGTCCATTATCCTGACAAATCTCTGAATATACTTTTGCGCTTAGTCTAGCTTTACGCTCAAAGGTTTTTAAATTAACTTTATATAATCCAAATTTTGGTTCAAATCCTTCTGCCCATTCAAAATTATCTAACAATGACCAATGACAATAACCGCGAACATCCACATCTTCTTTAATTGCTTTATGAATATTTTTTAAATGGTCTTTAATAAAATCTGCTCGTCGTGAATCATCAGCATCAGCCAAGCCATTTTCTAAAATGTAAATTGGTTTTTTATATTTTTTTAATTCTTTTAAAACTTCATAAATTCCCTTGGGATAAATTTCCCAATCCATGTCATTCTTTACTTTATTTTCATTCATTAAAATATAACTATTCCAAGAAAAATAAATTAAATTATGAAAATAATAATTAAGTCCAATATAATCAATGTCATCTTTTATTTTTTGTAAAAAATTATGATTCCAATAATTTTTAACTATATTAACTAACGTTCGATTAAACCAAGTATTTACATATGGTTCAAAAAACTGATTATTTTTAGCAATGCCAACTTGAGCTTTAGAGTTATTATCATGTAAAACAAAATTACTAAATTTGTGTGCTTTAACTAAATTTTTTAAAACTTTTTTAAACTTAAAAAATCTTCTAATTGCTAGAGGCTTGCCTGCTGGATAAGCAGGCCACTTCCCTTTCAAATATGAGTTAAAACTATAAATCAACGGCTCGTTAATTGTGCACCAAAATACAACATCACGCCCAAGTGCTTTAGCAACTTCTTCAGTATAACGACGAAAATAAACTGGTGAATATTTATTTAACCAACCACCAGCTTTGGCAAACCATAGTGGTTGAGTCCAATGATACAATGTGACGATCGGCTCAATGTTATTTTTCTTGCATTCTTTTACTATGGCTTGATATCGCTTTAAAGCTTCTTTATCAAACTCTCCTTCTTTAGGTTCTACTCTACTCCATTCAATACCAAATCGATAAGTGTTATTATTTAACTCTTTACATAGCTTAATATCCTCTTTATACAATTCCCATGAATTACAAGCCCGACCTGAAATAGAACCATCTTTAATATGGCCTTGTTTCTCCCACTCAGTCCAATTATTCTCATTATTACCTTCAATCTGGTGAGATGATGTTGCAGTTCCCCATAAAAATCCTTCAGGAAATTTGTATCGTATTTTCTTTTTTTTCTCTGACATAATTAATTTTATTATAACACAAAAAAACACTCTATTCTAAAAATAACAACTCCTCTTGACACTATTTCCAAAATCATATAATATAACACTGCAATTGATTTATTCACATAATTCAAAAAGATCATCAAATAATTCTTAAAAACTAAAAAATTTAAGAACAAAACAGCAATATTTTAGAAATACTAGAATGTTACTGTTTTTTTCTTACTTTCAAAGTTAAGAAGAAAATGAACATTAACAATTAGTCTACCACAAATTAATAAAATTTTATTTTTAGTGTTAAAAGGCGCCAATAAATTTTGTTTTACTCCGAGCAATTGGAATAAAATTATTGGATATTAAATCTCGATATTTATTTATCGAGAATTACATCATATATAGAGCTTAATTAAGTTCTCATTTACTGAGAGTTTGATCCTGGCTCAGGATGAACGCTGGCGGCGTGTCTAAGGCATGCAAGTCGAATGCTTCTTCACTTTTCACTACGTTAAAAGCTACGAAGCACAAGTTTCTTAAATTTTAAGCAACTTGTGCTTCGTAGCTAACGAACGCAGTGAGGAGCGAAGAAGCATGGCAGACGGGAGAGTAACACATTGGTAACCTACCTTGAGTACGGGGATAACCCTAAGAAATTGGGGATAATACCCGATAGAAATGGGGGGACGTAAGTCATTCCTATTTAAAGCTCCGGCGACTCAAGAGGGGCCTATGTCTTATCAGCTTGTTGGTGAGGTAATAGCTCACCAAGGCTACGACAAGTATCGGGTGTGAGAGCATGACCCGACTCACTGGGACTGAGACACTGCCCAGACTCCTACGGGAGGCTGCAGTCAAGAATCTTCCCCAATGCACGAAAGTGTGAGGGAGCGACGCCGCGTGGTTGAAGAAGCTCTTCGGAGTGTAAAAACCTTTTATGAGGGACGAACTAATGACGGTACCTCATGAATAAGGGGCTGCTAAACTCGTGCCAGCAGCAGCGGTAATACGAGTGCCCCAAGCGTTATCCGGATTTATTGGGCGTAAAGCGTCTGTAGGTGGTTTTGTGCGTCTTTTGTTAAATCCTGAAGCTTAACTTCAGGACCGCAAAGGATACGGCAAAACTAGAGGTCGGTAGAGGCAAGCGGAATTGCTAGTGTAGGGGTTAAATCCATTAATATTAGCAAGAACACCAAAAGCGAAGGCAGCTTGCTGGAACGTACCTGACACTCAGAGACGAAAGCGTGGGTAGCGAAGGGGATTAGATACCCCCGTAGTCCACGCCGTAAACGATGGATACTAAGTATTGGCAGTATCGACCCTGCCAGTGCTGTTCACCTAAGTTAACACGTTAAGTATCCCGCCTGGGGAGTACGGCCGCAAGGCTAAAACTCAAAGGAATAGACGGGGACCCGCACAAGTGGTGGAGCATGTGGTTTAATTCGATAATAAGCGAGGAACCTCACCAGGGTTTGACATCTAGCTGCATCCCCTAGAGATAGGGAGTCCTTCGAGGGTGCTAGACAGGTGCTGCATGGTTGTCGTCAGCTCGTGTCGTGAGATGTACCGTTAAGTCGGGAAACGAGCGCAACCCCTATCCTGTGTTTTATATGTCACAGGAGACCGCCCGCCCCATTGTTCATAAACTTAAGTTTGTGAGCTAATGGGGCGGGAGGAAGGAGGGGACGACGTCAAATCAGCATGGTTCTTACATCCTGGGCGACACACGTGCTACAATGGGGAGTATAACGGGAAGCCAAGCCGTAAGGCGGAGCAAATCCTTAAAACTCTTCTCAGTTCGGATTGAAGTCTGCAACTCGACTTCATGAAGTTGGAATCACTAGTAAATGCGCATCAGCCACGGCGCATTGAATACGTTCTCGGGTCTTGTACTCACCGCCCGTCATACCAAGAGAGTCGGGGGCACCCGAATGTCCATGGATTTGGACAGAAGGTGAATCCGGTAATAAGGGTAAAGTCGTAACAAGGCATCCGTAGCGGAAGCTGTGGATGGATCACCTCCTTTCTAAGGAATTTTTCTGATTAGTTTCAGAATAAAGTCGCATCCTAAATTTTAGGATGGTATTACTCGTAAGATAATACAAATTGGCGCCTCTTAATACTATAAAATAAAATTAAAAAAACTCACTATTTGTTTAGTGAGTTTTTTTGTTTCTAAAAAAGTTTAATTATTACTTTTATCAATATCTTTTCTAATCTGTTCTAATTTATCTTTCTCTACAGCAGTTGTTTCTTCTGTACCTAAAGTTTCTGCACCAGTCGTTTCTTCTGTACCTAAAGTTTCTGTTTTACTTTTTTCCGAACCAAGTGTTTCCATGGTGCCTAGACTTTCTGCACCAGTCGTTGGCTCTGTTCCTAAAGTTTCTTCTTTGTTTTCTTTGCCATTATCATGGCTTTCTGTTTGATTAACACTAATTTTTTCAATAACCATAGTTTTAGTAGTTAGTAACTAAATAAATTTTTATGTAACATTAATTGTAATAAGTGCATCAGAATTTTTATGAGGCTTATATTTCTTCATATATTGCTTCCATCCTTCTTCAAATGATTTTATAATCCACATTTGTTTTTTAATATGAACATCGGGATATTTTTTTTGATGTCGTATAATCCTTCTCTTGCTAAGTGTCTCCTTATTCATTGATAAATATATAATTTTATCAAAAACATCAGGAAACATTTTTGTATTATTTAAAAAAATACCATCTATTAATAATATATTATTACTAAAATCAAGATGAATAATTTTACTTTTTTTTGTTAAAGAATTTTGATATTCAATTTTATATTTTTTATTTGAAGTCTTTTTAAAAATATTGGCAATATCTAAAATTTTTTTCAAATCATACCAGTTATTTTCATAAATACTAAACTTATCTTTTGCGTTTCGTAATTTTTCTATTCTATTATGGTTTGGATGTAAAAATATGTCTAAATTAAAATGAGTAATATTATTATTTTTTAACGCAATATTTTGAGCGATGGTTGTCTTACCTATGCCACTTGCACCATCAATGCCAATAATAATTTTCTTATTTTTTAGAGACCATGAATATACAATCTTTTCTAAACATTCTATTAAGTTTTTATTTGATTGTTCATGAGACATCACGAGGGCTTTATTAGTGGGTGTGCGAAGATTCGAACTTCGGACCTCATCCTTATCAGGGATGCGCTCTAACCAACTGAGCTACACACCCATGTTAGTCAAAAAGTAGAAAGTCTCAAAGTCTAAAGTCATTAATATTAAATGACTTTTAGCTTTATGGCTTTTAGCTTTCCGCTAATATTGTTGCGGGGGTCGGATTCGAACCGACGACCTCCAGGTTATGGGCCTGGCGAGCTGCCAACTGCTCTACCCCGCTATAATATAAAACTCTAAATTCTAAATCCAAAACTCAAAATAATTATTAAATTTAAATTTTTAAAATTTAAAATGTTTTGAATTTATTATTTAGTGCTTGTAATTTCTTTTACCTTGCAAAAGCTGTGCCTCGAGTCAGAATCCCTGTCCGCCTCTGGAGGGGAACTGACGACACAACCTAAGTGCCTCGAGTCAGAATCGAACTGACGACACAAGGATTTTCAATCCTTTGCTCTACCACTGAGCTACCGAGGCTTACTCACGTATCTTAAGGTGGGCCTAGATGGACTTGAACCATCGACCCCCGCCTTATAAGGGCGGTGCTCTAACCGACTGAGCTATAGGCCCTCACCACTCAAAACAGTATTAAAAAATAGTCGCTTAATGCAACTTCTTTCATAATTTACACTATTTAAACTGAATTGTAAAGAGTATTTTTTACTTCTTCCGACACTGATGACAAATACCTTGAAAACTCATATTAACTTTATCTACTTTAGCATAAGAATTCATTATTTTTTGCGCATGATCAGTAATCATATCTACTGCTCCAAGTTTCATAAAAACATCTTTAACTGATCCGCAAGTTTGGCATATAAAATGATAATGCTTTTCTATTCTTGTTTCATAGTGCTTTTTATTATTAATAATTAAAGCAATAATTATTTTCTTTTCAGTTATTAATATTTCAAGTTCTTCTTGATAGTCTTCTAAATTAATCTCACCTAAATTACTTCTAATATAATTAAAAATTTCATCAGCAGTAGGATGACTTCTAGCATTTTCCAAAAAATATAAAATTGTTTTTCTAATTTTTTCTGACATACATTTCATTCGCAATTAGTAGATTAGCATATTATTAGCGGATTAGCATCACACTAAGCTACATTCCACTCTTTCAACTTCTCAATCACTTTTTGATTTAATAAATTATATTGCAAATAATTACGAAATTCTGCTGTGTCTGCTTTTTTCTTCATTTCTTCATTACTTTCATATGCCTTTAAACTTTCAACTACTTTAGCCTCTAATTCTTCTTTGGCTACTTCTATCTTTTCTGCTTTAACAACCTGGCTAATCATTAAAGATGTTTTAACACGCTTGGCTGCGTCTGGTTTAAAGTCTTGTTCTAATTCTTCAGAGGTTTTTTTAACATGCATTAAATAATCTTCAAATTTACCACCCTGTTGTTCTACATTCTTTTTTAATTCATGGATCATGTTATGAGATTCTGAATGAATCATGCTTTCTGGAATATGACTAAACTTAGTTTTGTCTATAATCTTTTCAAATATTTCTAAAACTGTTTTTTGTTCTGTTTTTTGTTTATTATCATTTTCCAAATTTTCTTTTATTTTACTTTTTAATTCTTCCGCATTTTTCACGCCTAGAGTTTTTACAAATTCTTCATTAAGCTCTGGCAATTCACGCTCATACACATCTTTAATCGCTACTTTAAAATCTACCATCTTACCTGCTAAATTCTTTTGATAATGTTCAGTGGGAAATTGTAATTTAAATTCTTTTGTTTCGCCTTTTTTTGCACCAATTAATTCTTTATCAAATCCAGGAATAATATAATCTGCACCAACCATCACTGCTGTATCCTGACTCTGACCACCTTCTACTGGCACATTATCTAAAAACATCTGAATGTTTACAGTTGCTTTATCGCCATCTTTAATCTCGCGATCAACTACTACTTCTTTAGCGCGCATATTGCGTAAATCAGTAATAACCTTTTCTATTTCCTTATCTTCTAATTTTATTTCTTTTGGTTTAATTCCTAACTCCTTATATTTACCTAAAGTAATTTCCGGCATTAATTGCATGATGATTTTATATTCAATTGGGCTGTCAGCAGCTACTTTGGTTAATTTTACTTCTGGTCTGCCCACCACTTCTTCAATTTTAAAATCAACATTATCCTTAATAACATTATCAGCTGTTTTTTGAATGGCTAAATTAGCTGCTTCTTGAATAATAGCCATCTCTCCAACTTGTTTTTTTAAAACATCATAAGGAATATGACCAGGACGAAACCCATCAATTTTTACATCCTTAGAAATCTTGTCAGTCGCCTGCTCAATATGCGGTTTCATTTCTTCAACCGATAATTCAACAGTCAACTCAATTTCTTTGCTCTCATTGTTGTTTTTATTTATTTGCATAGTATTGACATTTTTAGAATTTATGTTATTATTAATTTAGATGATGTTTGTGAGAGTTTTGGCTCTCCCGCGGTTAAGCACATAAAACCGCAGACAAGCATCATTGTAAAAAAAGTCATTCGCGCTCTAAGTCTCCTTCATGGAAGACTTTTTTTATTTGTTTTGTTATTGGGTCTTTTTTATGTTTCCAAAATGGAATAATACTCCAAAAATATGGCTGACCCCCTTCCACTTCTTTTACAATAATCTTTACTCTTAATTTATTTAAAATTGCCACAAATCCATAGTATTTAACTTGTAACAATTTTCTTTCCCAACGAGAATTTATTATTCTTCTTTCAAAACTTTTTGTTTCATGAAATTCTTGTAAAGTATTTGACATTTCAACTATCTTTGACGCTAGTTTTAAAAATTTTAATCTTAAATATTGATCAGAAACTAATCGCGTCTTATTCCATTCTTTCATTTTTATGTGATCTAGCCCTTTTGCATTAAAATGAACCTTCCTGTTTAAATAAGGACAAAGTACTTTATCTATCTTTTTATATTCATCTTCTGCCTTTTCTTTAACTTCTTTAATTTTTACCTCGTTTGGCATAAATATTTTTAATTTATCTAATTTTACAATTTACCCGCATAGGCATAAATGCCTAGGCTACATGTTGCATTTTGAAACCCCCTTAAGGGGGTTTTATTTTCTAGCCCCGCCATTTATGGCTTGGGCTTTTGTTCGGCTTAATTAATATCTAAATTATTTTTTTCTATTTTCATAAATTATTTTTAATTCATATCACCACTAGAATATTTAAGTTCTTCTTGATATTTATGGGTGAATATCACTTCTGTTTCATGTTCTTCATTATCTAAACCATCTAACACCGCAATATACTTAATAATAAATTTTATGTTAGCAGATTTATTTTTTAGCATCTCAACTGTTGTATAAACCCAAAAAATTTGATCTTTTCCTATAACCTGACCTTCTAAATTACTTTTATCATGTTCTATAGAATCTAATAAAGAATCTTTTCTTTCTAAAAAGTATCCAAGATGTGTTATCTTGGCAGGTGTTATTCCTATGTTTTTTATACTAATACCATATCTAGTTTTACCTTTATCGTTATCAATCTCTGTATGTTCTGATTTAATATTGTCTATAATTATATAGGGACGCATTCTTAAATCAAATTCATCTCCCGACCTATTATCGGCCCTTATTGCAAATACTATGGAACTCATAGCTAATACACCAGTAAAAAAAGCTGTTATAAGCATAGCTTTTGTATATGGTCTTTTTCTAAACAAAGATTTTAATTGCATAATTTTAAGCCCCCTCTCCCTCTGGGAGAGGGGTTGGGGGTGAGGGCTACATCATTAATAACGGCGCAATAACCAAAGACACAATCGCCATTAACTTAACCAAAATATTTAAGCTTGGGCCTGATGTATCTTTAAACGGATCACCGACTGTATCACCTACTACAGCTGCTTTGTGAGTGTCAGAACCTTTACCACCTAAATTACCAGACTCAATATATTTCTTAGCATTATCCCAAGCACCACCAGCATTAGCCATGATAACTGCTAGTAAAAATCCAGTCACTAATGCGCCAGCTAATAAACCAACTAGTGCTTCAGCGCCAAGTAATAGACCAACTGCTACTGGAGCAATAACTGCTAATAATCCTGGAGCAATCATTTTCTTTAAAGCTGCTTCAGTGGAAATATCAACACATCGTTTATAATCTGGTTTGCCAGTGCCTTCCATAATACCAGGAATTTCTTTAAACTGACGTCTTACTTCTTGTACCATTTCAAAGGCTGCTTCACCAACTGCTTTCATTGATAGGGCAGAAAAAATACATGGTAATAATCCACCTAAAAATAGACCAATTAAAACGGTAGGATTTAATAAGTTAACTACACTTAAATTTACTGCCTGGCCAAAACTAACTAACAACACTAAAGCAGTCAAAGCAGCAGAGCCAATGGCAAAACCTTTACCAATCGCCGCAGTAGTATTTCCTACTGCATCTAATTCTTCAGCACGTTCTCTAACTTCTTGTCCCATACCAGCCATCTCCGCAATACCAGCAGCATTATCAGCTACAGGACCATAACTATCAGTTGCTAAAGTAATACCTAAAGTTGAAAGCATTCCTACAGCAGCCATAGCAATTCCGAAAATACCAGCAAATTTAACTGATAGAAAAATAGCTAGAGCCACTACTATCACTGGAATAATTGTACTAATAAATCCTAAAGCTAAACCAGAGATAATGTTAGTAGCTGGGCCACTTTCTGAAGCCTTAGCTACAGCTTGAGTTGGCTTATTTTTATCAGAAGTATAATATTCAGTCGCTAGACCAATAATAATTCCTGAAACTAAACCAGTTAACAATGCCCAATATACTCCAACTTGTCCAACCGTGTATAAAATAACTGGGAAAGCTCCAACTGCCATTAAAGCAGCTGCTACCCAAATACCTAAATTAAGAACTTTATGTGGTTCACCATTTTTAGAAAGCTTAATTACAAAGTTACCAGCTACAGAAGCTACGATTCCAATGGCTGCTAAAAACAATGGTAAGACCACTGCCTTTTCTCCATAAGTAGCTACACCTAAAACACCGAGTGCCATAGCAGCAATAATAGAGTCAACATAACTTTCAAATAAATCAGCTCCCATACCTGCTACATCACCAACATTATCACCAACATTATCAGCAATAGTGGCTGGGTTACGAGGATCATCCTCTGGAATACCAGCTTCAACTTTACCAACTAAGTCAGCTCCTACATCAGCTGCTTTAGTATAAATACCACCACCAACGCGAGCAAATAGAGCTACTGAGGAAGCACCAAAACCAAAACCGTAAATAATTTGTGGATCTTTAAAAACATAGTAAGCCAAACTAACGCCTAATAGACCTAGTCCAACTACTGAGAGTCCCATCACACTTCCAGATGAAAAAGCAACGTTCAATCCTTGTTGTAAGCTTTTTTTAACTGCTTCAGCTGTACGTACATTTGCTAAAGTAGCAATGCGCATACCAATATTACCAGCGACAATAGAGAATACCGCACCAGCCACAAAACAAATAGCAGTCTGCCAACTTAAAGCCGGTGTAAACCAAATTAAAACAGCAACGATTGCTACAAAAATTCCTAAAATCTTATACTCCTTGTTTAAGAAAGCCATTGCACCTTCATGAATATGATTGGCAATTTCTTCAGCTTTTTTGTCAGTGACGGGTTGTTTTTTTAACTGGCTCGCCAACCAGCCGGCAAAAGCTAATCCCAATAGAGCGACTAGTCCTGCCCAAAGTCCAAGTTGAGGCATACGTTTTTTTGTTAGTTATTATTATTTAATTAAAATTATTCCTTGTCTTTAATTTCCTCCTCTTTTTTTTCATCTTTTTCTTCTTCCTTCTTTTTTTCCTTTTTTACTTTTTTCGGCTTTTCTTCTTTAACTTTTTCCTTTTCTTTTTCAGGCTCTTCATCTTTAGAATTGCTTTCTTGCCCGCCTTGACTCGCGTCAGTCGAGGCAGGTTTTTTTGTTTTCTTTTTTTCATCTTTCTCTTCTACAACTTCTTCTTTTTTATCATCTGAATTTTCATCGTTGTCGGACTTTTCGCTTTCAGACTTTGCGCCTTTTACCCCGTCCTCACCCTGTGAGGCGGGGTGAACTTCTTTAATATCAATCTTCCAACCAGTTAGTCTAGCAGCTAAACGAACATTTTGTCCACCTTTACCAATTGCTAAAGATAGTTGATCTGAAGCTACCGCCACAACAGCTGTTCTATCTTCTTCTTTTACATCTACTTTACTAATTTTAGCTGGTGCTAAAGAATTAGCAATAAACTCAGCTGAGTCTTCAGAATATTCAATAATATCAACTTTCTCTCCGCTTAATTCAGCAATAATAGTTTGAATACGAGAACCGCGTTGACCAACACAAGATCCAATTGGATCAACATTTTCTTCTTTAGCTTCTACGGCAATCTTTGAACGAGAACCAGCTTCACGGGCGACTGCTTTAATCTCAATTAAGTCATTAGTAATTTCTGGAATTTCAGTTAAAAAAATCATCCGTACAATTTCAGGGCTAGTGCGAGATAAAATTAATTCCGGACCCTTTGATCCCATACGTACTTCTTCTAAATAAAATTTCATGCGTTGACCAGTTTCATATCTTTCAGTTGGTATTTGTCCTTCAGAAGTTAAAATACCAGTTGCTTTACCTAAATCAACTAATACCACTCTACCCTCACGACGTTGAACTACACCAGTAACCACTTCTTTTTCTTTACCTTTAAAATCATCAAATAAATTTGTGCGTTCTACTTCACGTAAACGCTGGATGATTACTTGTTTAGCAGTTTGAGCTGCCATGCGTCCGTAGTCAGCTGGAACTTCTAAATCAGTTTGAATTATGTCGTCTAATTTGTAACTCTTTTTTATTTTTTTTGCTTCACTGATTTCGATTTCAGTACGAGGATTAAATCTACGTTCTTCCTCTTCTGGAGCTTCTTCGTCTTTTTTAATTTCTTCATCCTTAGTTTTGCTTTCCTTGCCCGCCCGCGCAGTCGGGAGGGTTACTTCTTCCTTCTCACTTAAATCTTCTTCCTCTTCTTCAGGCATATCTTCCACTACTGTCTTCTCGTCATAAATCCTTGAATTTGATGTTTCTAAATCAAAATCAACTTTAATATTTTGGTTTTTTTCGCCAAAATCCTTGCGATAAGCAGCTGCTAAAGCCGCTTCAATAGTTTCTATTACTGATTCTAACGAAATACCTTTTTCTTCGCAGATAGCACGAGCTGCTGCTGCAATTTCATTTTGAGCCATACGTTTTTAGTTATATAAATTATAATATAAATTTTTAAATAATATTTGTGGCATTCGCATTCATCTGAGCTGATTTAAATCCGTACAAAGAATTCGAATTAATGGTTTGGTGTTGTATTAAATCCGTACAAAAAAACTTGAACTTAAAAAAATAAAGCTCGTTGTATATAACAACCAGCTTCTTATTATCACTATCAATTAGCTATATATTACATCAAACTTCAAATTTTGTCAAATAAAAAAGCCACCTTCCTAAATTATAGGTTTATGGCTTTTAATTTCGCCTAATGAACGATAAAAATAATTCCTAAGCCGCGGCTTTAGATGATTTTTGCATATGAGCAAAAATATCTATCATATTTTCTTTTTGTAAACTTTCAATGTCTGTATGACTCTCTTTGATTACATAACAATAAAACACTAATTTATTAACTTCGTCTTCCCAAAAATAAACTCTAGCTTTTAGCTCGTTAGCCTGTTTTGCTAATTCATACAAATCCTCAATCTTACTATTTTCATCCAATGCAATCCACATATTGTTTCTCCTTTTTTATGAAATTTAAAAAGTGCGCAAAAATAAAACTGACTCCCGCATAAGCGGAAGCCAGTTTTTGTTTTCCTTAATGATGAGACTACTGTAATAGTTAAACATCACCAAAAACCGTACTTTCCGCTAGGCGAAAGCCAAAATACCAAAAGGTAAAAGAAAATATAGTTTTTGCTAATGTCTTATTCATATTGTGGATATATTATCATGAATATTAAAAAAATGCAAGTCTTTATTTATTATATTTTATTTTAAAATAAAATTAAGGTCGTTTCTGTATATAGAAACGACCTTGTTTTTCGTTAGCATTAGTTTTAAGGAGTAGATGGCCACTCAATTGGAATTTCTCTAATCATCCCTCCACAACGCTTCAATGTTTTTACAAAAGAAAGCAACTCATTTACAGCAGTTACAGAACTTTCTCCATCTCCACTTTCTTCAATCCATTTTTCAACCATTACCGAAGTAATACCCTGTTGTCTTAATTCTTTCATGATTCTTGCATCAATCGTAGCCATAACCTTCACCTCCATGATTATTTTAATAATAGCTAATACTATAAAAAGAACTTAAAAACCACCTTACTAGGTGGTCTGTTTGCTTAAACTAAATTTTAGTTTATTTATACTTTATTAAAACCACCCAAAAATTCACGACCTAATAATAAGTCGGGTAACAAACTTAATAATAAGCTTATTTTAGATTGGATAGATTTAATATTCATATTAAAGCTATATTAACACTCTTTAAATTTATGTCAAATTTTATACTATTTAAAACGTCTATTTAAATATTTACGATAACTCTCACTCTTCCTCCATGAGTTAGCAGAAATTTCAAAATGAACTGCGCCAGAACCATGCTTAATTGAGTCAACAATTTCTCCAGCCGTATAGCGTCCATAAATATAAGCATCTAAATATTCTTGCCAATTACTAATTATGGTATAAAGATTTTTATAATTAAATTCTCTCATGATTTGCCTTCTTAAATTAAACGCCTCTTGTGTCTCTTTTGCTTTAGTTATTCTTTGTCGGCCATAAATTGTTTGTTTAATTTTAATACCTGCCACTGTTTTTACGCCATCACCTTGAATAATCCCTGGGGCTACTTTAATTGGTGAACTACTAAGAGGATCGTAACCATTTTCTACTTCTGTGCCATCAACATAGCCATCATCATCAGAATCAAAATCATATGGGTTTGTCCCTAATAAAACTTCTTGGGAATCATCTAGTCCATCTGAATCTGAATCATAAGAATTGTAAGCTAACCGCCGAGAGATTTTTTGTTGAGCAGGATTTGTCGGATTAGTCCCACTTAATACTTCTGCTCCATCTAAAATTCCGTCACCATCAGTATCAGCATTATAAGGGTCAGTGTTGCGTAAAAATTCTTCGTCATCATCCAGACCATCTTCATCAATGTCATTTAGTCGTCTTGAATATTGTTGATTAAAAATATTTTCCGAAGATTGTTTCCGAGTAGTTCTAATAGTTGTTTTATTTCCAGCTTGATTTTGTTTAATATTAAAATTATCAAACCAAATCTCATCACCATAATTTAAAACTAAATAGCTATTATCTTTTACTTCTTGTGGAATATTTTTCATTTTGCTGGAAAAATTAAATTCTAAGTCTTGTATACTAGGTAATATTAAAACTAACTCTGATATATTGGAAAAAGCATAATCATCATGAAAATTAGGTGACCTATTTATTTGAGTGGAGTGATATTCTAAGCGATTTGGATTTTGATTATCAGAAAAAAATCTATTTAAATTAGCATAGTTTAAATAAGTAGCAAAATCTTCATGACCAAAGGCATAATTTAATAATCCAGTTCCTAAATAAAATTGTGCTCCCAGACCAGTTGGTCGCTGACCAATACGTGCTTCCACCATGCCATTAGAAAAAGTGACTTTGCGTAAATTATCCGTCATTTGCTCAGCTAATTTTTTAAAATCTTCCACTCCTGTTAATTCACCAAAAGCGAAAAAGGAAAAAGCACTAACTAAATGGTAATGCGGATTAAATTTCATTGGATTACCTTCTTTATACCATCCATTTTTATCAACATCATTATTAGCTACTTCTATAATTTTTAATAATAATAAACTGTCATAAAGTTTTTTGCTATTACTATCTATTAAATTATTACGATATAAATAATTAACAACATACTGCCAATAGATAGCCGAAAGAGTTGCTCGATTTGAAGTATCTTCAGCATTAATACCATTTTCCACTCTAGCTAAAATATTATTTAAAATATCTTTTCTTTCGGTTTTATAAAGTAAGACAGGCATCTGTTCTATTAAGCGAATCATTAAAAAATGAGCAGCCGCGTCATTAAATGACTGAGTATGCAATCCACGTGACTCTAATTCTTGATCAGCTTTAGTAATCGCTTCTCTAATAATTTTTCTAGCTTTTCGATCTCCAGTCAAAGCGCGGTATTTATAAAAAGTAGCTAAACTCATTAACTCACGAGCAGTGGTAGCTTCTTGAAAATCTTTAATGCCATAATCAGGTACTTGCAAAACTAATCCTTTCTCATCTAGATGTTTACTATAGCGATTATAAAAATATTTTATATAATCATTAATCTCTTCCTGTTTTTCTAACGAAGAAAAAACTTCCTGTTTGGGCAAGTAAAAATAAGTAGCAATTACAGTAATGCTAAATAATAAAATTGTGAGTAAAAATAATTTTCTCATGTTTTTATTATAGCACATCTAGGCTCTAATTATAAAAATATGTTATAATTGTAGGAGTTACTTTATATTGACTTAAAACATTTTCAATTTCTTAATCCAAATACTTTTTACGGATTAAAAAGGACCCTCAACAATCCGAATGCCCCAAATAATTCTAGTAAAGTTTTTTAGAATCATTCGGAGCATTTGGATTATTGCACGAAAATTTAGGTAAGTAAAACCTATTTGGATTAATGGATTGCAAACTTTTTTTAACCCGTACTAAATAATTTCTACATGGATATCTTCACAGAAATAAGTTTAATAATTGTGCTTGCTACTGCCGTTGCTGGCATTATGCATTTACTACGCCAACCGATTATTATCGGTCATATTATAACTGGACTTTTAGTTGGTCCATATTTTTTAAATATTTTAAAAGCTGAGGAAGTGGTTAATGTTTTTTCTGAATTGGGAATTGCTTTATTATTATTTATTGTTGGCCTAGGACTAAGCCCGAGATTAATTAAAGAGGTGGGTTTAATTTCCATTATTGCTGGGACTGGTCAAATTATTTTTACTACTATAATTAGTTTTGGCATTGGTATCCTACTGGGCTTTGATTATATTACTGCCTTATATATTGCCATTGCTCTTTCCTTTAGTAGCACAATTATTGTAGTTAAATTATTATCTGATAAACATGATATTCAAAAATTGTATGGCAAAATCGCTTTAGGAATTTTGTTAGTACAGGATATTGTGGCTGCTTTTATTTTGATTGGCTTACCAGCATTTTTTCAAGGACAAACCATTCTTGATGCTGCTGTTATTATTTTATTTAAAGGCGTAATATTAACCGCCCTAGCTATTCTGATTAGCTATTTTGTTTTACCAAAGCTCAGTGCTTTTTTTGCTCGCTCACAAGAATTTTTATTTTTATTTTCAGTTTCTTGGGGGTTAGGATTAGCAACTTTATTTCATTATTTTAATTTTTCCATTGAAATTGGCGCGTTGATTGCTGGTATTAGTCTATCAATGTCACCTTATCACTTAGAAATTAGTGCTAAACTAAAATCATTACGTGACTTTTTTGTAGTATTATTCTTTATTGCATTAGGATCAAAAATCATTCCTGGTACGTTAAGCGAATTGTTAATTCCGATTATAATACTATCTTCATTTGTAATAATTGGTAAAATATTAATTGTCATGACTTTTACTGGCCTATTAGGGTATAGTAAAAAAACCAGCTTTTTTGCTGGAACTTCATTAGCTCAAGTTAGTGAATTTTCTATGATTCTAGTTTTGTTAGGAGCAAAGCTTGGACTATTGTCTGACGAAACATTATCATTACTTACTTTTGTAGGTATAATCACTATTGGCATTTCTACTTATTTAATAATTTATGCTGAAAAAATTTATCCTTATTTTGTTAAACCATTATCAATTTTTGAACGCAGTGAAATAAAATCAGAAAAAAAGAAAAAGAAAAAATATGATATTATTTTATTCGGCCATAATCGTATTGGTATAGATTTTATTGAAAGTTTTAATAAATTAAATAAAAAATTCTTAATAGTGGACTTTGATCCGCAAATGATTAAAGAGTTAGGTGATAAAAATATTGATTGTTGTTATGGTGATGCTGATGATGTTGAACTTTTAGATGAATTAAATTTAGCTAAAATAAAAATGGCTGTTTCCACTATTCCTGAATTTGAAACTAATGCTTTACTAATTGAAAAAATTAGAAAAAATAATACCAAAGCAATTATTATTGCTATTTCCCATAACATTAAAGAAGCAGAACGATTATATAAACGAGGAGCAAGTTATGTCATCTTACCTCATTTCTTAGGTGGTAAATATACTGCCAACATGATAACTAAATTCAAAATGCGTCGCACTGAGTTTGCTAAAGAAAAAAAGAAACATTTAAATTATTTGAAACAACGCAAAGAAATGGGACATGAACATCCAGTGCATGAAAAGTATCGGTAAGCCCTCACCCCCAACCCCTCTCCCAGAGGGAGAAGGGAGTTAATTAAATTACATTTTTATAAAATAAAATCCCCTCCAAATGGAGGGGATTTTTTAATGCTAAATTTTTTTTATTCTAATAGAGAATCTATAATTTGCTTAAACTGATCAACTGGTACTGCTCCAGAAACTAACTGACCATTAATGAATGTTGCGGGAGTTCCTTTAACACCAGAAGCAGCTCCTTCAGTCATGTCTTTCTTAATTTTATCAGCATACTTTCCATCATCTAAACATGTATTAAATTGAGTCGCTTTTAATCCTAAACTAACTGCATCTTTCTTATACTGAGCAACAGTCATATTCTTATCTTCGTTAGCTTTGAATAATTTATCATACATTTCCCAAAACTTTCCTTGCTCACCAGCACACTCAGATGCTTCAGCTGATTTTTGTGCATTTTGATGAAATGATAATGGGAAGTGACGGAAAACTATTTTTACCTTATCTTTATATTCTGAATAAATTTGATCCATAGTTGGTTTATGACGGAAGCAAAATGGACATTCAAAATCTGAATATTCAATTATTTCTACAGTAGCGTTTTCATTACCTTTAACATACTCTGTATCTTTAATACCCGGCACTGGTGCGACAGTTTGCTCTGGAATAGGTGCTGGTTTATTATCTTCTTCTTTTACTACAATCTCTTCACCAGCCACTTTACCCGCATCTCCTTTTAATAGGTTTGAAGAAAGTAATACTCCGACACTTATAATAGCAATTCCTAGAATAAGACCAAAGATGAAGCTCATTTTGTCAACTGACATTTTATTGTCTGGCATAAATTTTTATTTTAAATTAATTATTAAATTACCTGTTTGTAAGGTATGAATATTATATAAAATTAGTTCTTATAGCACAAGTTTTCAATTTTGGAAAAATATGTTATAGTATTTCCTACCAATTACCAATCTGTACGAATAATTCTTATTAGCATTTAATTCGTATATTCGTACAAATTCGTATTTCGTAAGAAAATTTATGAAATATATTATAAAAACTGAAACAGATACAGCCAAACTAGCTAAAAAATTAGCTGGTCAGTTTAAGAGCGGGAAGGTTATCGGCCTAATCGGCAATCTTGGTGCTGGTAAAACAACTTTCACCCAATACCTAGCCAAAGCCCTAGGAGTTAAACAAACTGTAAATTCACCTACTTTTAACATTGTCAAAGAATATAAAGTCAGGTGTCAAATGTCAAATGTCAAATGTCTTATTCACATTGATGCCTATCGCCTTAATTCACCAGAAGAATTAGAAGCGCTAGGTGTACAAGAATATTTTGATAATCAGCAAACCGTTACTGTGATTGAATGGGCAGATAAGGTAAAAAACATTCTACCAAAAGATGCAATGATTATAAAAATGAAGTTGAGTGAAAATGGGGAGAGGATTTTTGAGGTAAAGTAATTAATATTAATAAAAAATAAACCAACGAATTTCTCCGTTGGTTTTTTAATCGTATTTCAAATAAATTATTTTATAAATCTATGAATAAATCCTAAAGAACGCAAACCATTGCTTGAATCATATGTCGCCCTTCCTTGATCAACTTCGAGAATTCCTAAAAGAATCTTAGAATTTTCTTCTGTTCCTGTTTTTCCCGAAGGACCACGAGTTGAAACCCAACCTTTAAAATCTCCTTCTCCAAAGTAGCGGTGATAAATTACCCATTGTCCCTTTCCCCATCCATTCTCTCCACTATAACTATATCCCTCCATCCAAATATATGGCGGATCAGGCACAAGAATTCCCGAACCGCCTCCGCCTTGTGAGACTGGTTTTGATGCATCCGGAAAAGGATCTAAGGGAACACTGGAAATATAATTACCCGCTATCAATCCTGCATATCTTTCTGATCGCGATAAAATTGTTCCATCTCTTGCGCAGGAAGTAAAAATATTATAATCAAGACGATACATTTCTTCCGCGGTAATAATAGCCATAAAATCTGACTGCACCCGCGCAACTTTTGCTTTTACCTGCGCGTTCATAAAATTCGGCACAGCAATGGCGGCTAGAATTCCGATGATAGCGACGACAATCAGTAATTCAATGAGGGTAAAACTTTTTTGCTTCATGATTTTTTCTCCTTTTTTTCTTTTTTTCAAGTTATTAACTTAAAGGTATAACAATTGCACTCATTCGTAGATTGTGAATTATTCCTAATTGATCAACAGCTATAGGCAATGACTTTTCGTGCTGGGGGTCAGCTTTTGTTTTCATCAAAATTCGAACTAAATCGGAGGCATCTGATAATCTGAGCCCCATATTAGACGTGGCTGGATGTACTTCCAAAAATCTTCCTTTATGTTCGATTTCGGAAAATTTTCTGAATGTCACTGTTTCCACTTTTAAGATATCTATCATCTTTTTTTCTCCTATTCTTTCCTTTTTTTATTCAATTTTCAAAGATCTTTAAAGATCAAAGAATAGTTTAAAATACCATTTCCACAGAATAAGTCTATAATTTCGCCCTATTTTTTACTATCTCTTGACATTTTTGCTAAAATAACATAAAATATAACTATATAAAAGTAGTCGGTTTAGCCGACATAATTCCTCATTGTCATTGCGAGGAACAAAGCGAAACGAAGTGTAGCGTAGTGACGAAGCAATCCCGTGAAAATTGCAACGTTGCCACATTCACGGGATTGCCACGCTTCACTCGCCCTGCGGGCTCATTACACTCGCAATGACAGTAATTATATGAATTTATCAACCATTCTCAAACAATACGGCCTAAACGAAAAACAGGCCAAAATATATTTAACCTGTTTAGAACTGGGTTCTTCATCAGTGCAAAAAATCAGTAAAAAAGCTGAGTTAGCCCGTTCTTCTTGTTATGAAATTCTAGAATCCTTAAAAAAACAAGGATTGATTTCTGAATTTAAAAAAAAGACTATTCGTTATTTTTCTGCTGAAGATCCTAAAAAAATTATTACTCAAGCGCAAGAAAAGGCTACCCTATTAGAAAAAGCTTTACCTCAATTTAATGCAATCTACAAAAAAACCGGCGATCAACCGACAGTTCGCTTTTATAAAGGTAAGGAAGGAATGAAATTAATTTTAGATGAAATAACTAAAGAAGCAACTGAACTATTGTCTTTTGGTTCGGTGGATGATTTATGGGAATTACTAGGTGATTACTGGTATACTTTTGTCAAAAAAAGAATAAAAAATAAAATACCTGCTAGAGTAATACTGCGCGATTCAGTTAAAGCGCGCGAACGGCAAAGGCTAGGAGTTAAAGAATTACGTGAAGTTCGTATTATGCTAAAAGACTTTGAACATCATGGCATAATATTTATTTGGCAGAATAAAATAGCCATGTTTTCTTTTGAGAATGAGCACATGGCATTAGTTATTGAAAATAAAATTTTAGCCCAGTCACAGAGAATTATGTTTGAGATGATTTGGGAGGGTTTAAAAAAATAATTACCTATAGCTTGCTTGAAAGCTACGCCTGCCAACATCTGTGAAGTTGCAGTGGAGAAGGCTTGCTTGCAATTCGTAGCTTTAGCGTAGAATTGACAAAACTAAAAATTAACCGTAATATAAACAGTTCTTTGAATTCAAAAACATTTTCAAGGGAGAAGAGAATGAAATCTTTAAAGGAAGATTTTGGTTTATTCTTTGGCGGTTGTTTATTCGGAACATTCGCGGGAGTTGCGATAAATATTGTTGGAATTTTCATAGTTGCATTGTACTTAGCTGGAAATCCTGAAATAAAAATTCAAGATTTTCCATTTACTCCTTGGGGTATAGCGCTGATGCTTTTTAGTTATATTTCAGGAACCCTGATTAGGAAAAAAATAGACATCGCCCATCCAGCATTTATTTCTTGCTTTGGGCTTAGTCTAAACTTCGGACCACTGATGTTTATGTGGATGATGCCAACATTACTAGGAGAATTGCCACTAAGCTCAATGACAACTGTCGCCCTGTGTATATGGTTTGTGATAAATTCATCGACTTTAGTTTTCTTTAGCTTCAAATCTTCCATTTCTTTCACGAAATCAAAAAACCTAGAGCTTTAAGCTTCTAGGTCTTTTTATTTGCGATTAGTTTAAATTCGTATAAATTTTCGTATAAATTAGTGAACACTTTGCGCATCCGTCCAATCCTTATATTTACATTCTATTATTTTTTTCTCTTGGTCAATTCGTTCGTGTTTTTTTTCTAAATCAGCTGAAATAGGCTGGTTATTTTTTTTTGAATAATCGTAAATTGCCTCTGCTAAAGCGTCTACCGCTAAAATTGAACAATGAATTTTTACTGGAGGAAGTCCACCTAAAGATTTTACAATATCATCCTTTTTTATATTAGACGCTTGTTTTAAAGTTTTACCTTTAGCTAGTTCAGTAATTTCTGAACTAGTCGCAATAGCGGCTACACAACCAAAAGTCTCAAAACCAATATCTTTAATTTTCTTTTTGTCTTTATCTAGTTTTATATATAAATACATTACGTCACCGCAAACTACATTACCAACTTTTCCAACCCCGTCAGGATTTTTAAGCTTGCCGTAATTTTTTGGATTAGTAAAATTATTTAGTGTTTTGCTACTATACATATGGTTAAAATTCTATTTAAATGGTGAAAGCTCTCTAAGTTTGCTTACCACCTTAGGTAATTTATCTAACAAAATTTTAATATCATCGTCCGTAGTCCATCTCCCTAAGCTAATTCTTAACGATCCGTGTGCTTCTTCAGCTGGAATGCCACATGATAATAATACATGTGAAACTTGTAACTTCGGTGATGAACAGGCTGAGCCGGTTGAGGCGGCAATGCCCATTGAATCTAGCAGCATAATTATTGCCTCGCCTTCAATATGTTTAAAACGAAAATTTATATTATTAGGTAAGCGTAATTTTGGATGCCCGTTTAATTTTACGTCAGGTATTTTTTTTAATACATCCTTAATTAATTTATCGCGTAATTTTATTAAACGTTCATTTTCGTATTTCGCTTCTTTATTACAAATTTCGACTGCCTTCGCAAACCCGACAATTGCCGGTACGTTTACAGTTGAAGAACGTAATACATTTTCATGTCCACCGCCGTGTAAAATTGGTTTTATCTTTACGCCAGTTCGTATGTATAGTATGGCAACCCCTTTTGGTCCGTACATTTTATGTGAACTAGCGGTTAATAAATCAATATTCATCCTATTTACATCAATCGCTAATTTCCCAAAACTCTGCGCCGCGTCAGTATGAAATAATACATCATGCTTTTTACAAATTTTCCCTATTTCAGTTATTGGCTGAATTGTTCCTACTTCATTATTAGCGTGCATTACTGAAACGAGTAGTGTATCTTTAGTAATTGCGTTTTCTACGTCTTTTGGTTTTACCATTCCGTACTCGTCAACTTTTAACAGCGTTAATTTATAGCCCTGTGATTCCAGCCAACTAGCTGAAGTTAAAACACAATCATGCTCCACACTGGAAACTATAATATGTTTTTTATTGGGGTAAGCCATCGCTAATCCCTTTAACGCTAAATTATTACTCTCGGTCGCTGAGCTAGTAAAAATTATTTCAGACGCCTTAGCTTTAATTGTATCCGAAATTATTTTTCTAGATTTTTCTAGCACCTCTTTAGCTTCAATGCCAAAAGAATGCAGTGAGGCGGTATTGCCAAACTTCTCTGTTAAATATGGCTCCATTGCTTTAGCTACTTTTGAATCAACCGGAGTAGTAGCCGCATAATCTAAATAAATTTTATTATTAGTTTTCATATTTATTAATTTGACACGAAACCGCAAATTATATGCAAATACCGCAAATATTTTTTATGCAAATTATTTTGTGGCATTTGCATATAATTTGCGGTTTCGTGTCAGCTTATATTAAATCACTAAGCCTTCTTTTGTTCAACACACTCTTCACATCCTCAATAATAGCAGGCCAAATTCTCTTCATATCACAATCAAAAAAACAAGAACATTTTGTTTTAGTATCACGCAAACATTTTACTAAATTAGCCGGTCCTTCTAAAGCTTCTATAATTTCTAGTAAAGAAATTTGTGTTGGCGCTTTTAACAATTTATACCCGCCTCCTTTTCCTTCTTTACTCTCTATTAATTTTGCTTTTATTAACGGCTGAATAATTTGGACTAAATAGGCTGAAGATAATTTTTTATCTTTGGCAATTTCCGACAATGACAAATAATCTTTTTGATATTTTTTTGCCAGCTCTACCATAACTATCAGCCCATAATCAGATTTTGTTGAAATATTAAACATACTTTATTTATTATAACTATTAGTAATCTTATTATAGTTTAATAATTTTGTCAACCCTTTGCTAAGGCTACGGATTGCAAACAAAATAAAAAGGGGCACCCTGTAAAAACAAGTGCCCCGTTCGCCGCCAAGCGTTTTTTGTGTAAAGTCTCGAAATAACAATCACGTCTGAGCCGCTTTTCTCATGGAGTCCATGAGTTCATCCCATTTGGGTTTAACATGAAACTCAATGTTGCCGGCTTGAACATCAGTCGCGACTTCTTCATTCTCCTGTGTATATTGTGGCATTTCACGGTGCACACCCGAGAATACTGGCAGAACAATACGACCTTGATCTCCCGTCCATTCACTCTCAAAAGAAGATCGGTTAAGAACGCAGACAATGCCCACGACCTCTCCGCCAGCAAGACGAATGAGCTCAATAAGTTGCATCGTGGTAGAGAAATTGTTGCAGATATCTTCCACGATAAGAACTTTGTCGCCCTTACGTATCTTGTGTCTACCGAAAACCAAAGTTGATTTTTCACGGCTACCTGTACTACCAACTTCGGTAACTTCCTTTTCCGCGTAAATTACGCGACAATCAAGTTCACGACCTAAGGCGCCGGAAAACTGTACTCCACCCATCGGCGCTCCTACTACAGCAGTAAAATCCAGTTCTGCTCCTACAATCTGTTTAGCGACTAAGCCAGCGAAATATGCCAAAACATGTGGATTTTCTTCCACCATAGCAATGTTAGCATATACATCACCGACCATGTTCAATTCTTTACCGCCGCCCGGAGGTTCGTACTTTTTGGCATAGACGACTAATTTACCAAGTCGCTTACCTTCGGGATCTTTCGGACAGTTATAAAACGCTCCACAACCGCACAAAGTTGCAAATGGATCACCTGTGATAATAGGAACTTGTTTACTGAGTAATATTCGTTCCATTCTTTCCACCTCCTCCCGTTTCGGGAGTTTTTCTCTCGGTTATACAATAATTGCTAATGAACTTTTTCCTCCTCTTGTTCTTAATATAAAAAACTAAACTAAAAAGGTACGAGTCCTCCCTTTAGTTTAGCTTATTATCTAATTTTAATATTAATCTATTACTTAGATATAACAAGGGGATAAATAAAAAAGGCTTTAGAAAGTAGTGCACAATTGCATTACTACTAAAACCTTTGACTTGTTCAAAGTTTCCTCCCGTTTTGGGATGGTTCTCCTTTTGGTTATGCGGCCTTAGCTGTTATTATCCGCTGATGCGTTGTTTTAGCTTCTTTTGCCGCAGCTTCAGCAAAATTCTTTTCTCTTGAAGCGTAGAGAATACTTCGCGATGCATTCATGATAAAACGATGAATGGCTGCTTTCACAGAGGCCTCTATATCAGCGGCTTGTTTTCCAATCCCTGGTAAAAGTAGCACTAATTCCGGCGCGACTTCACGCACTGCGGCAAGTTCTTCCGGATGCGTAGCTCCCACAACCAAACCGCAGTTATTGTTACCGTTCCAATATTTCGAAATACGTTCGGCAATGTGGAGGAAGAGCGGTGGATTGCCATGTTTTTGAAATTCGCCGGCCCCTTTGTTTGAGGTGAGGCAAAGCCAAAACATGAGCTTATCCTTCTGTTCCAAGAAAGGCTCACATGCTTCTTGGCCTAAATAAGGATTAACAGTTGCGGCACCCGCAGGAAAAACACCAAAGGCTTCCTTTTTATATTTCTCAAATGAATTTCCAATGTCATTCCATTTACCATCCAGAATAAACAGAACTTTGGGAAATTTTTCTTGAGCAAATCGAATAACCGCTTGAAGCGCTCGAACGCCGCCGTCGCCGGAACTGCCAAAAAATCCGCGATTCGCTTTAAAAACCGCAGCAACATCGCCGGTCGCTTCAATAATGTCGCAACAAAAATTCACTAATGTTGCTTCATCACTGCCACGCCAGGCTGCCCTTGGAATTTTTTCCAAATCCGGATCAAGACCAACACATAAATGTTTGTCTTCCTCCCACGCACCTTCTAACAACTGAATAGCTGATTCCACGATTTTTCTCCTTCTTTCTGCGTAATGTGATATAAAAAAACCAAACCATAAAAAGAACAATTTTCTCTCCTTTGATTTGGCTTAATTTCTACTACTAGAGTAAAACAATAACATAAAAAAAGCAAATAAAAAATTTCTTGCTTAATGCCCAAAAAATCCTCTAGCCTTTTTATCTGGAATTAAAAGCATAGAAACGCCGAGTTCTTGGGCGCGCGCGATAACATCCTTATCTTTAATAGACCCACTAGATGTTAATATTGCTTTAATGCCAGTCTTTGCCAATTCTTCCACTCCATCAGGAAATGGGAAAAAACTATCACTATAGGCAGTAGCGTTGCTCAAATCATGCTTAGCCATATTTGCTAAATAAGTCGCCGTATGAGCGCCATAAACTCGAGCTTGCTGACCAACTCCATTACCGAGCAACATCCCATTTTTCACAATAGTAATCGTATTGGAATTACTGGTAGAGCCAATTGCCCAGGCTAAAATGGAATCTTGCAATTGCTGACTAGTAAATTCACCATGCCTTTGCATATCAGGATGATTTAAATCTATTACAAAAGTATAATTTGGTTGAAGTAAAAAACCACCGCGGACATAACGAAAGCGTGATTTTGTATCTAATGATTTTCGATTTAATGAGGCTAAAGCTGGATTAACCAACATTCTACATTTGCCCCGTTTGCGTTCCATTGTTTGAATTGCATCATTATCAATTTGCGGAGCGATGATTCCATCAAATAAACATTTATGTTCACCTATAAATTCAGCTAATTCGTTAGTGATAGGAAAATTTACCATAACTAACCCACCAAAAAGTGCTAATGGATTACCAGCAATCATTTTTTCTAATACATCTTTTCGGTTTTGACCAATTGCTGCTCCGCACGGATTTCCATGTTTAACACCAATTGCCATAAAAGGAACTTCTTCTACCTCAAAAATATTTTTATTAATATCAATACCAGCCGCGATATGCGTTGCAGTTAATAATAACCGATCAACGTCCGCTGTATTATTATAACTAAGAGTTGATCCGCCGACTGACTGAAATTTATCAAGTGACAATGGATCATCAATCTCATTTGGACTAATATATAATCCAGCTGGAGTCTGCCAGGCATTCTCGCCATAAGCGCATTCAGTAATGCGTGTGCCTGTAAATCCATCAACTATACCATCACTAATATAACGAGCAGATGTTAAAGCATAATTGGTCGCAGCCATTTCCGCCTTAGTGGCAAGTTCGTTAATAAATATTTCACGATCTGGCTCTCCTATTTTTAACCAATCAATCACCCGCTGGCGGTCAAGTGGATTACAAATTGTAATTAATCTACTTTTAGCCGCCGCTCGTAATAAAGTCGGCCCGCCAATATCAGTCATTTCAATAATTGATTTTTTGGTGCTTTCTGGTTTTGCGATTTCTATTTCTAACGGATACATGTCCACGCAGACCAAATGAATGCGCTTGATTTGATGCTCTCGTAATTCTCTTTCATGCTCATCAGTTTCTTTTGCTAATATCCCTCCGTAAATTGCGGGGTGCAAAGTAACAACCCGATGTCCGAGAATTGCTGGATATCCAGTGATTTCTTTTACGTCAGTAACATTTTCTACTCCTGCTTCTTTTAGCTCGCGAGCAGTTCCTCCTGATGAAATAATGGCAAAGCCCTGTTCTTGTAGAGCTTGAGCAAACTCAACAATTCCTTCTTTATGATAGACAGATAAAAGCGCCGTTCTTTGAGTCATATTTTTATTCATAATAAATTATTACTTCTACAAATTACAAATCTTTTACAAATATACAAATTTGATTAAATTATTTTTACTCCAATTTGTATATTTGTATTTTATTTGTAATTTGTAGTAATAAATATATTATCACTTATTCTTACTTTTTTATCAACTTTAATTCCAATTTCATCGCCTTTCTTAGCTTGTCTAACTTGTTTATTTTCAATCTCCATTGAGTTAATTTTTTGTTGCAAGTAAGTTTGCTTACTTTCAATATATATTTCTTCATTTAATTTTAAGTTTCCTTCTGTTAACTTAATTAAAGCAACTTTTAATTTTGGATAAAATTTTGTCACAATACCAATTCTTGTTTTTTTAGTTTTAGAAATATTATCTGATTGATTATAACTAATACCACTCACTCCTGGATCGCCAAAGAAAAATCCAGTTTCAAAACCACGATTATAAACTGAGGCTAAATCTTTTTTCCATTGTTTAATTTTTTCTTTAGTATAAGTACCGTCAAAATAACTATCTACTGCTTCGCGATAACAACGAGAAACTGTAGCAATGTAACGTGGGTCACGTCGTCGTCCTTCAATTTTAAAACTATCAATGCCTGCTTTTATTAATTCTGGGATATGTTCAATCATGCATAAATCCTTAGCACTCATATAATATTTTCCTTGATTGGAAATTTTATTTCCCTCATCGTCAGATAAAATCCATTCTTTTCTACAAGGCTGTCCGCAAGAACCGCAGTTAGCTGATTTGCCATAAATCGCAGCTGATAATAAACACCGTCCGGAAATTGACCAGCACATCGCACCATGCACAAATGTTTCAATTTCTAGTTTATTAATTTTTTTCTTCAATTCTTTAATTTGTTTTAAAGTCATTTCGCGCGCTAAAACAATTCTGTCAGCTCCTAATTTTTTATAAAACAAAGCTGTCTTCCAATTAGAAATATTCGCCTGAGTTGAAACAATAAATTTCATTTTTTCTTGACGAGCAATTTCAATCACTGCAGGATCCCAAATAATCACTGCATCCACTCCCACTTGTTTGGCTTTTTTAATTATTTTCTCAGCAATTTTTATATCATTATTATAAATTACAGAATTCACGGTCAAGTATGCTTTAATATTATAGCCATGGCATTTTTTTACAAAAGACCCTAAATTACGCAAAGTAAAAATGTCTGCATTAGCTCGCATGGTTAAATCAGACAAACCAAAATAAACCGCATCTGCGTAATCTTTGCATGCTTCTAAACTAGCCCAATCACGAATTGGAGCTTTTATTTCTGGACGTTTAATTGTTTGAACTTTTTTATTCATATTGTCTAAAATTACCCTAAAAACCCTAAATTTGCAAATATTCGCTAAATATATTAAGATGAGAAACTCATATCCGCGCTTACCCCGTGTGAACAAAATGAATTTACGGGGTAGTTCCGCATAAATTCTGCGTTTAGTTCTGCGTAGTTCCGCGTTAAAAAGATTAAATAATAAAAAAATTTTAATAATAAATAAACTTCATATAATATACACACATGAAACATCTAGTAATCGGCGGCTGTGGCTTTATTGGCAGTAATGTCGCCAACAATTTAATATCAAAAGGTGATGAAGTGACTGTAATAGATAATCTATCTCGGCATGGTTCAGAGCGCAATTTAATCTGGCTCACTAGTAAGGGTGTTAAATTCATTCGGGCTGATATTCGTGATAAAAATATTTTCAATCCTAATGAGTATGATGTTGTTTATCTTTTTGCTGGACAAACAGCGGTCACCACTTCAATGAAAAATCCAGAGGAAGATTTTTTAATTAATGCTGTTGGTACTTTTAATATTTTAGAAACAATTCGCCAAGCAGACAAAAAACCAAAACTACTTTTTTCATCTACTAATAAAGTATATGGAAATTTAAAGACTAATGCTCCGGTTGACGAAAATACTTTGCTTAATTTTTATACTCCTTATGGATGTTCTAAAGGAACAGCCGACCAGTATGTGCGTGATTATGCTCGCGCTTATCATATCCCCACCACTGTCCTACGCCAATCTTGTATTTATGGTAATCGCCAATGGGGAACTGAGGATCAAGGCTGGTTAGCTTGGTTTGCAATTCAAGTTTTAAAAAATAAACCAATTACAATTTATGGCAATGGTATGCAAATTAGAGATATGTTATATATTGATGACTTAGTTGAGTTGTATGACATTATTGCTCGTGCTCCACGGGAAAAAACTGCTGGTAAAATTTATAATGTAGGTGGTGGTCCGAAAAATGCTACTAATTTATTAGATGCAATTCAAAAAATTGGCGATGTTTCAAAACAACAACCACAATATTATTTTGATACTACTCGTCCTGGCGACCAACCTTATTTTGTCAGTGACAATACCAAAGCTTTAACTGAGCTTGGCTGGCAACCACGAACTAATCTAGAAGAAGGTTTATCTAAATTGATTTATTGGCTAGAAAATAATGTAACTAATTTGAAATAATTGACTAATTCAAAATTATTCGTTATTATAGTTAGCAGTTGGTAATACCTGCTAATTTTTTTACCCAAAATGGTCCCATCGTCTAATGGTTAGGACATCAGGTTTTCATCCTGAAAATAGGGGTTCGATTCCCCTTGGGACTACGTGTCAAAAACGCCTATTATCGTGGGTGTTTTTGTTTTTTACAATAGTAATTCCTAAAATGCTTTTCTTAAAATAAAAGCACTCAAAGTTAAAAATTTTGAGTGCTAATGAGCAAATGGACAATATTAGAAATTATTCATTGAGAGATTCACTTTTAATTTTTATGAATTCGGCGTTCAGCTCTTCCCACTCATGTTCGGTGAGAAAGGCGGTAGCATCGACATCGTCGCACTCGTTTGGCTCCTTTGTTTTTTTCTCCCAGCCGAGTTTGTTGAGTTTCTGCCAGAATTCCTGAAGCGCACTTGATTTCAACTCGCTAATGCACTGAGGGCTAAATTGCTCATTGAAATAGGTTTTAAACTCTCGTACCGTACGCATGCTTTCACCTCCTTGAAGTTTACTACACCTCTATTTTAGCACCTTGCGGATCTTCTTGATTTCTTTCTCTAGTCGCTCGCGATACAAATCTTGTGTCTCCTCCAAAAGTTCTTCCTCCGCATCCTTTAATGTCTTGGCGAGCAGAAGGGACATCTCTTTTTGAAGGTCATTAAACTTGCTAGTGTCCGCGTTGAGCTGTTGAAGACGTTGAATTATGTTTAGAATTTTTTCGGCACAGACAGATTGGTCGTCATATTCGGCAAATCGCGTTTTGAGATGAGAAAGATCCCAACGACAAAAGGCTTCTTCAGACTCAAAACGCCCCTCCTTAATGCGCGCCCGAGTATCCTTATTATATTCACACCACTTTATCAGGACTAGATTTTCAGGCGTGATGTGGAAATCAGCCGGATCGTCGTTCCACTTCGCATGATCCGCAAAATCGTCAACGAGACGATCTGAACAATTGAAATCTTCAAATTCATTGGCACCTTTGAAAGCCACTTCATTGAATTTTTTGATCCACTCGTCCATCCGGCGCTCCCATAAAATCTTGTTGAAATGTGAAAGGCTGTGCACCCATTCGATATGTTCATTGTGATAATTCTTCCGCGTATTTAAAAAAGCCTCAAGCATTGCTTTTACCAATTCTTCTGGCGGGGATTTCTCCTCGCGTAGAACCGCTGAAACGAACACTTCACGCTCACTATAACCTTGGGCGCTCCGAATCATTTCGATGGCCTGAGCAATCAAGCCGTCTTGGATAAATCCTTTTAATTGATTCTTTCTTGAATTCATTTTACTTCTCCTTTGAAATAATTTTTTCAAGCTATTTTTTAGCTTGATAGACTAGTGTATCATACTTATGTAATCTTGTCAATAGTATAATATAATTAGATAAAATTACATACTAAATATATACTAATATAAGGTAAAATATAACTGTTTACATAATTTTAACAATTTTATTTTTACTGTTGACATACTTTTAACAATATGATACAATTTAAGTATAATTTATAATTCCCACTAAATATGATACAAGAAACATTAAAAAAATTAGGTTTTTCTGATAAAGAGGCTGATATATATCTATCAATATTAAAAAACGGCAAAATTATTCCCACTGATTTAGCGCATATTACGAAAATTAATAGGAGTACAGTTTATAGTATTATTAGTGAGCTTAAAAAAAAGGGTGTAATTGGAGAAGATTTATCCAGTCCAATTAAATATGTTGTTGCCCGCCCGCCAGAAGACTTAGAAAATATTATAAAAAAAGAAGAGGGAAAAATAAATAAAAAAAAGGCGATTATTGCTAATGCCATTCAAGAGTTAAAGAATATTTCTTCAAATACAAAATATTCAGTCCCAAAAGTAAGATTTATCGCGGAAGAAGAACTTGAAAATTTTTTATATAAACAAACTCCTATTTGGGATAAAAGTGTAATAGAAAATAAAACTAAATGGTTAGGATACCAAGACCATGCTTTTATTGAGCATTACAAAAAATGGATTGACTGGTATTGGAGTAGAGCGCCAAAAAAAATAGACCTAAGATTACTATCTAATAAGTCTGAAATTGAAAAAGTTATGGAAAAACAAAAAATTACTGGAAGAAATATAAAAATTTTCAAAAAAAACATCCCATTTACTGCGACTTACTGGGTCTGCGGTGATTATATAGTAATGATTATGACTAATGAAAGACCACATTATGCCATTGAAATACGCAATACTGAATTAGCAAAAAATCAAAGAGAAATTTTTAATGCTTTGTGGAATGTTTCTTAATATTTAAAGGGTTTAAATTCTCAATATAATAGTCTACAAAAAAGAAACGTATTTAATTACGTTTCTTTTTTTATTATTTATTTCTCCCCCACTTCTTTGCCTAAGTACTGTAGGGGGTTGACAAAAATTAGTTATTACTTTATTATTATTTAATATGTTTTACATATCACAAAGGCTCATTTTAAAGCCAAAAGGAGATAAATTATGTCACAACAAGGATCGTATTTTTTAACTGTTGATGAATGGCTTGAAATTTTTAGCTTAGGGGTAGCTACGCTAAAAACAGTCATAATACAGGGGAAAATTACTCATGACGCTCATGTTAGCGAAGAAGTTGAGGAAGAACACAAAAAATTAATGAGAAAATGGACCGATGAAGTACAAACAAAAAGAGATTTTCATGACAATGTCTACAAACAACAGTTACCTGATGAAGAAATACCCCCGCTTCCGCCCAGATTAACAGTTTGGGAAAAAGTTGCAAAAAAAATGATGATACAAATTATGCTTATTTCTAAGATTGTTCCTTTGAATAGTTTGTCGCTTGAAGAAAAAAAGAAACTCATAGTCTTCTTAAATGAAGTTGTTACTGACTTTGAACTTGAGGAAAAAACAAGCAAAGAAGAAGAAGAAAAACGCCAGCAAGATAAACCAAGTTTGTCCTTTTTGTCCTTTGTTTATAAAATGACCTTGCTGGGATTTGTAATTCTGATCACAGAGACCATTATTAAAGACGTTGAAGCAAGCTAGATCGACAACAAACAAAACCTAAAAGGCGGATGCAACACAAGCATCCGCCTCTTTTTTTATTATTTATTTCTCCCCCACTTCTTTGCCTGCGAAATAGCAATTGATATAGCGCTACCCTCGGCGTGTTTTTCTTTAAGCAAAGAATTAGCAATATCAATCGCTTTATGTCTAACACGCGCTGGCAAATTCTTCATTGAATCAGGATAATTTTTCTTTGTCCAAGGCATATTGTTAAATATTAAAAATCATCTTCTGGATCCTTTTAATTCATCTACCTTAACGCTTAACAACTTAGACACTCCGTCATTACCCATGGTTACGCCGTAAAGAATATCAGCTTTATACATAATAGTGCGGTTATGAGTAATGGCGATAAACTGAGTTTTTTTGGATAAATCTTCTAAAATTCTACTTAAGCGAATTGAATTTGCTTCATCTAAAGCTGCATCAACTTCATCTAACATTACAAATGGTGATGGATTAACTGCAATGATTGCGGAAATTAAAGCAATGGCAGTCAACGCCCTTTCACCACCAGATAACATGGAAATATTTTTAATCTTTTTATTCGGCGGTGTAGCCATTACATCAATTCCCACTAATTCTTTTTTAGTCTCTCGTAGCACAACCTTGCCCGCCCGCGCAGTCGGGAGGGTTTCTTTTTTGCTTTCATCTTCTTCTGAGTCTTCTACATTCTCTTCTTCAACCTTATTCGCCTCTTCATACACTTTTTCTAATTTAACATTTCCACCATCAAATAAAACTTTAAAATATTTTTCAAATTGTTTGGCAATCTCAACAAATGCTTTATCAAATTTCTCAGCAATGGTTTTGTCCAAGCCAACAATTAATTTTTGCAAAGATGAAATAGCTGAACTTAAATCGTTTACTTGTTTAGACAAAAATTCATAACGCTCTTTGGTCTCTTCGTATTCCTTTTGAATTTCAGGATCAATGCCACCAATCTGTTCTAGCTTATGTTTTAATTTTTTAATCTCTTCACGAGCTTCTGACTTTTCTATTTTTTTATAATTCTTGCAATCAATAATTGCACGCAGATTATTAGTTTCATTTCTAATCTCTTGCTCTAAATCTTCCAACTTAGTTTCTACCCGCGCCTTAATTACTTTTACTTCGCTTAATTTATTTAAAACTTCATTATATTCATTTTGTAATTGATGGGCTTTCTTTTGTAATTCAATTATCTGATCACGCTGTCTTTTTTCCTGTTCAAAAATTTCTTTTAATTCTTTTTCTATTTTATTTATTTTTTCTTCTTTGCTTTCTAAATCATGTTCTAAAACTTTTTGCTTGCGATCTAATTCCTTGTTGGAATTTTTACTACTGTCTGTTTGTTTATTTAATTTTTGTTTAATGCTGTCTCGCTCTGCTTGTTTTGATTTAATGTCTATTTTTAAATATTCTGATTTACTTTGCATGGCACTAGCTTGAGTTTGCGCTTCTACATATTGCTGAGTCAATTTATTTTTTTCTTCTTCTAAATTTATAATCTCACTATTTAACTTTTGTAAATCATCGTCAGATTTAATTTGTTTTTGGTGAGCAATATTTTTTAACTCTTTTATTTTCTGATACAAATTACTAAACTCTTTTTTAATTATTGCTAAATCTTTACCTTGCTCTAATAGACTAAAAATATCCTGATGAGCATTTATTAATTCATCTATATTAATTTTAATTTGATGCACGATATTATCTGCGTCTCCACTGCCATGATTACGCTGACTCATAATCTGTTTGCGGGCATTTATTATTTGATCATCTATCACACTTTGCTTTTGCCGAATCGCTACTACTCGCTTATTAGCTTCTGTTTGTTTACTTTCAACTTCTTGTAATTCTGCTTGATATTTATTAATATCCTCTTTTAGTTGATCATTCTTTTTATCTAACCAAGCAATGTCAGTCTGACCACTTAATTCCAAAGAAACACTTTTTTGCGCTTTAACTTCTGCTAAAGATTGCATAATTAAATTACGCTCGTTTTGTAAAGACTTAATTTGCACTTCTAATTTTTCTTTAATTTCATTTTGAAATTGCTCGCGCTCTAACCCATTTAAGCTAGTACTTATTTTATTTAATTCTTTTTCTTGCTCACGCTGATTGCCTTCGTGTTCTACTACTTGCTGATTAATTTCTTTTAATTCTTTATTTAATTTATGCCATTCACCAGCATAATAATTTTTTTGCACATCATGTAACTGTGATTCAATGGCTACTCGCTGTTCTAATTTTTTAATCTGACGAGTCAGCGAACGCATCCGTGGTTCAATTTCTTCCAATAAAGTTACTGCTTGCGATAGATTGCCTTGAGCACCATTTAATTTTAAATTGGCTTCATGTTTTTTAATCTGATACATTTTAACGCCAGTTGCTTCATCAAAAAATTCTTTGCGTTCAGCTGGCGAAGTGTTTAAAAAAGTATCAACCATTCCCTGTCCAATAACTGAATATGCTCGTTGAGCAAAATGCGCTTTAGCCAACAACATACTGACATCCAATAATCTAACTTTGGAATTATTAATTAAATATTCACTCTCACCATTGCGATACAAACGACGAGTAATTACTAATTCTGTATAATCAATCTTGGCCTGTTTATCTTCATTGTTTAAATGCAAAGAAACTTCGGCAAAACTTAAACTAGCTTTTTTTACTGATCCAGAAAATATTACATCTTCACCTTTTTTGCCACGTAAAAGTTTTGTGCTTTGTTCACCTAACACCCAACGGACTGCATCAGCAATATTAGATTTACCAGAACCGTTCGGACCTACTACCACAGTTAAACCAATGCCGTCCTTGCCCGCCCTGCCATTGGCTTGGGTGGATTTTTTATTCTTATCAGAAAATTTAAGCGTGGTTTTTTTGGCAAAAGATTTAAAACCTTGAATTTCTATTTTCTCTAAATACATGAAAAATTTCTAAAATAATAAATAATAAAATAAATAACTAAACAACTAAAAAATTCTGGTTGTTTATTTTTTAGCTATCTAGTTGCTTGCCCTGCCGTAGCGTAGCGAAGGCGGGTCTATTTTATTATACAATATTTTGAAGTAATTAAAAAATATTTGTATTAGTCCAGCACATTTCGGACACGTAGCTGTTATTTAATAAATAATCCACAGGAGAAGTTAAATTTAGGCTCCAATGATATCTTTCGGTATTGTACCACAGAAGCCAATTAATTAATTTTTGGTTAAATTGATTAACATCTTCCAGTAGCACTTCATTCCAATCTATAAATTCCTCTTGAATAGTGCGGTTGTATTTCTCAACATGCCCTTGTCTATATGGTCTGCCAGGATAATTCCAGTAATGAGTAATGTTATTTATTTGTAAATAATTCCGAAAATATTTATGAAATTCAGATCCATTATCGGTTTGTACTGCCTTAATTTTGTATGGGAATACTTCTTCTAATTTCTGAAAAAAATCCCTAGCGCTATGGCTATCATGCCTTTTGTAGGCATAAGCGAACGCATATCTAGTCTTAATATCTACAGCAGTAATAATATAGCGCTTCACGCCCCAAATAAATTTTACGATAGTATCTACTTCCACTAAATCGCCTGGAATGTTAGCTGTAAATTTATTTGGTTTTCGTTTCTTTTTCTGTTTGTTTCCCTGTTTTACTTTGCCAAAATGGGATACTTTCTGCCGATGATGATATATTTTCTTTTCTTTAATAATTCGACCGTTCTTTGATTCCGAATATATTAGCAAATTATTCTTTAAACAAAATTTATCCAAATTTTTTTTTACCTTTGCTTTACCCATATTGGGGCAGACTTCTAGCCTTAACCGTTTAATTTCAGTTAATATTTTCGGATGAACTTCTCGTTTGTTTAGATTATGCCTAACTTGTTTTCCCGGATTCAAACTCTCAACTTTATACCCTGATTTTTTATATATTTTCCACCAGCCGTATATAGTTGAACGTTTGGCTCCAAATGCATCAATAGTAGCCTCTAAACCGTGCTTTTGCCAATAATTTATTATTTTTAATCTAATTTCAGCTTCTTTAGTGATCATATTATATGGATTAAAGTGTTTTAATCCATAATTATACATTCTGCCAAAACCATTACAATATTTATATTTAAACCCTATTTGCATACATTTCAGACTGCTTCGCAGTCCGAAATGTAAGTGAACTTATACAAATCTTACACTATTTTTATAATTTTATACTCAACTATTTTATCTTTTAATTTTATTTTAACAACATCGCCAACTCGTCCATCAATCAAAGCTAAGCCGATTGGAGAGTTTTTGGAAATAATTCCTTGAAGTGGATTAGACTCGGCTGATCCTAAAATTTGAAAATTTTTCTGTTTACCATTCACCTCTACCGTAACCGTATGCCCTACCTGAACAATATTTTTATTTGATTGAATCTTAATAATAATGGCATGCTTTAATAAATAATCTATTTTGGTCATACTATTATTTAAACCACGCAATTTTCCTTTGGCAATCTGATAAGCAGCATTTTCTGAAAAATCCCCCATCTCTGCTAACCTTTTTACTTCATTAGCTAAAGCTGGACGACTCTTTTTTAATCGCTCAAACTTATTTTTAAGCGCATTAAATTTAACCTGCGTAATATGCAAATCCATTGGCTTGATATTTTCTCTTTCTGATTTTCTAGTTGGTACTCTCATATTTTAATAATACCCTGTTTATTTTTGTAAAGCAAAATTAAAAAACAGCCCCTTAACAGACCTGCTTTAAAATTTCGTGTTTAACTAATAACTAATCTTACTAATTTAACTAATAACTAACATTATCCAATATTACTATAAACAACCACATTAATATTTTTATATTTTTCTAATAAATTTTGCTTTTCAGCCATATTATTAATAAATCCTAATGTTTGGCCAGCAATTATGACAATAAAAAAAGCCACCAATAGGCTAGTCATTATATTAGCTTTTGATTGTTTTTTATTTTTGTTTTGTTCGTTTACAATTAGGTCGTCAGTTAAATTTTTCCAACTCCAAGCAGACGAATGTTTAGTTTGTTCGATTTTCATTGTTTTTGTATCCATATGTTTGTCATTTTATATCATCTTAAACGCTAATTTTGGCATTTAAGATATAAAAAACAGAGTTCCTGACAAGCATGGGGACTTTTTATTTTTATTTCTTGCCCGCCCAATTGCATAGCAAGATGGGAGGGTATTTTTGGTTGCTAGATTGACAACAAAACAATTTAGCGAGAGAATGATTAAATATAACTACATGGCGTGCAATTAAGTTTAATTACTCTACTATCATTTTATCAAAAATATCCGAATTTGTCAATGTGTGTAACTTATTGTATAATAATTTATATAAAAAATACTCTTACTTTTATTAAAATCTATTAATTTCTTTAATGTTTTTGTTAAATTAGTTATTAGTTAGATTAGTTCTTAAACATCAAAAAAACTTTGAAAAATAATGAACTAATAACTAATCTAACCAATATAACCAGTAACTATAATATGCCCATACCTCAACTCTCTAGAAAAACAAAATCTCCTCAAAACTGGAAAAAAAGGGAAGTGCGAAGGCCTTCAGCTACTTCTTCAGTGCGCCAAAGCATTCAACGAAGCCGTCAAATGCGAGAACGAGTACCTTTAAGTAGTTTACGAAAAACTAAACGCAGATATACAAAAAGGCGTAAATTAGATAAAAAAACTACCATGAATTTAATTCTCATGGGAATGATTGGTATTTTAGTGTTTTTAATCTTTAGTTTTTTATATGTTTTATGGCTATCTCGTGATTTACCAGATCCAAACAAGCTAATTGACCGTAGTGTGGCTGAAAGTACTAAAATCTATGATCGAACTGGTGAAACCATTTTGTATGAGGTGAGTGGTGATGAAAAGCGTACTATTATTAAATTAGAAGAAATGCCAGATTATTTAAAATGGGCAACTATTAGCGCGGAAGACCGTACATTTTATGAACATCATGGATTTAATATTCTAGCTATGATTAAAGGTGTAATTATTGACCCTTTAACTGGAAAACCAGCTAGAGGAGGTTCAACCTTAACACAACAATTAGTAAAAAACGCTATTTTAAGTAATGAACGTAAAATTTCTCGTAAAATCCGTGAATTTATTCTTTCCTATCGTATTGAAAACAAATTTTCTAAAGATGAAATATTGCAGATGTATTTAAATGAAATTCCTTATGGCTCTACTGCCTATGGTATTGAATCAGCTGCTCGTAAATATTTTGGTTTACATGCTTCAGAATTAAATTTAGCGCAAACAGCTGTATTAGCTGCCTTACCAAAAGCGCCAACCTATTATTCACCTTATGGCACGCATAAAGACAAATTAATTAACCGACAAGAGTGGATTTTAAATGCTATGGAAGAATTAGGCTATATTACTACTGATGAATTAGAAGAAGCTATGAATACGCAACTAGAATTTTTAGAACCTAGAGAAAATATTATTGCGCCACATTTTGTAATGTATGTGCGTGAATTATTAAGCGAAGATTTTGGTGATGTCAATATTGAGCAAGAAGGTTACAAAATTTACACTACTTTAGATTTATATAAGCAAGAAATTGCTGAGGAAATTTTGGAAGAACGAGGAGAAAAAAATGATGCTAACTATAATGCTTCTAATGGAGCCTTGGTTTCCATTGATCCTAAAACAGGAGAAATATTAGCCATGGTTGGTTCGCGTGATTATTTTAATGATGATATTGATGGCCAAGTTAATGTTGGTTTAAGTCTGCGTCAACCAGGTTCATCTTTAAAGCCTTTAGTTTACGCTAGCTTTTTTAATAAAGGTTATACGCCAAACACTATTCTCTATGATGTGGTAACTGATTTTGCCATTGAAGAAGAAAAAACCTATGAACCACACAATTATGATCTTAAAGAACACGGCGCAGTTACCGCACGTAAAGCCTTGGCAGGATCTTTAAATATTCCAGCAGTTAAAGCGCTTTATTTAACTGGTAATAAAAATGTGACTGACCAAGCGCAAGCCATGGGTTATTCTAGTTTAGATGATCCTGATCGTTACGGACTGTCATTAGTATTAGGTGGTGGGGAAGTGCGATTATTAGATCACACGGCTGCTTTTGGTGTTTTTGCTCGTGAAGGTGAATATCACAAACCACGCGCTATTTTAAAAATTGAAGATCGCAAAGGTAGAGTAATTAAAGAATATGATGATGAAAAAGAAAAGAGAGTAATTCCAGTTAACACCACTCGCATGATTAATGATATTTTATCTGACAACAATGAACGCGCTTATGCTTTTGGTGAATCCAATTGGTTAACTTTACGCGGACGACCGGCTGCTGCTAAAACTGGAACTACTAATGACTATCGTGATGCTTGGACAATTGGTTACACTCCATCATTAGTAACTGGTGTTTGGGTTGGTAATAATGATAATAGTGAAATGAAAAAAGGCGCGGCTGGCGGAGTAGTGGCTGCTCCAATTTGGAATCAATACATGCAACGTGTCTTAGGTAATACACCAATTGAAACTTTTAAAGAACCAGAAATTGAAGAAACTGGCAAAGCTGTTTTAGACGGCCAAGGAGCTGGTGAAATTAAAATTAAAGTTGATAAAATAACCGGCTTGTTAGCGACTGAAAATACACCACCAGAATTAATAGAAGAAAAAACCTTCCGCTCACCTCATAGTATTTTATATTATGTAAATAAAAATGATCCACGCGGACCAATTCCAGAAGAAGGAAAATATGATGTTCAATTCCCAGTTTGGGAAGAAGCAATTAAAAAATGGGCTGAAGAAAATGAAATTGAACTTGATGAAATTCCCACTGAGTTAGATGAATTTCATAAGCCAGAAAATATTCCTAACATAACTGTTCATTATCCTAAAAATAATATTGTGGTAACAACCAAGCTTTTAACCGCTCAAGTTTCTGCCAGTGCTAATTTAGGAATGAGTAGAGTTGAATATTATATTGATAATTATTTAATTGAAATGGTTACTGGTAGCCCTTACCATCTTTCTACTGATATTAGTTTTCTAACGAATGGCAGTCATCAGCTAACTATCAAGGCTTGTGATAAATATGATAATTGTAAAAATGAAAATCGTCAGTTTAATTTAGTGCTAGACGATTCTCAACGTGACAACTCAATTAGTCTTGGTTGGGTTTCACCAAATAATAATTCTACAATTTCTCAAAATAGTTTTCCGTTAGCCATGAAAATTCTAACCCTTCGTCCTAGCCAAATTACTAACATTAAATTTTATTATTTAAATGAACGTGACAGTGCTGTTCACTTAATTACTACTAACTCAAATATCTCCACCAACGAACCAATTACTTATTGGCAAGATGCGCCAGCTGAAGGTGGTTATTATCTTTATGCTGAAGCTAAAAGTACTTCAGGAAGTATTATGAAAACAAAAAAAGTTAAAGTTAATATTGGGAAGTAATTTTGTTTTAACACATTTATGTTAACAAAAAATAAACAAAATAATATGACAAATCAATCTTCATATAAAAGTTTCAGTACTGAACGGGAAGGTCAACTTCATTTTTTTAAGAATTTTGCAATACCCATTGATGAAAATGATATTTTGATTGCTAACACTGATGGTGTTTATAACGGGAATATTTTCGAATTTAAATTAAATATTAACAATACACAGCAGGTACTTTTTCAAGCAGTTAAGTATCTATCAAGATTAAGAATTAGTGGTAATCCTGTGCCAAAAAATATTCTGCTTATTTCTTTAAATCAAAGTAAATTGTATGTTTTTGATAGTCAAGATTATTTTAAAGAAATTCATCAGATTTATTATGGTGGGGCAAGTAAGAATAATGATGGTTTTGTAATTTACAAACAACCACAGGAAATTGATTATTCAACAGATATTGGTGCAGATAAAGTTTTAAAATTATTAAAAGAAAATATTTTTACCAAAATTAAAATTGATGAGGATTGTATAGTTGGGTGGGCAGAAAAATTTTATCGGGAAAATTCAACTGCAAAAAAAGGTGATTTTCTTGACGATAAAGATGGTGGTGAAATTCGTAAACCAGTAAAGTTCAAAAACTATATTTTACCTTTTAGAGGAAAAACAAATATCAAATTTAAATATTTAATGGATAAACTGAACGATAATTTAACCAAGAAAGAACTAGGTGCATTTTTTACTCCACCTGCTTACGCAAAAAAATCTGTGGAGCTTATTCGAAAGGCGATAAAAATTGTTCCTAAGGGCAATGATTACATTATTTTGGATCGTTGTGCAGGGACAGGAAACTTGGAAGCAGAACTTTCTGATGAAGAATTATCACATACAATTGTGAGCACTTATGAATACTACGAATACAAAGTTTTGTTAGAACGGTTTAATGTACGCGTTCGTCATATTATTCCACCAACCGATGACAATGTAAAATTTTCCGCTGGTTTTGTAGTAAATGCGGATGCATTGAGTGAAGATTTTGTAAATAATAAAATTATTAAACAATATATTGACAATCCAAAATGCACAGTAATCTTGTTCGAAAATCCACCATATAGTGATGCTTCTGGTAGCACGATGGAAACAGGTCAGTCTCGTAATGTCAGAAAAAATTCTTTTATCGCTACTGAATTCAAAAATAATTTTAAATCAAAAATGAAGGGAAATGTTCCATCAAAAGAACTAGCCAATTTGTTCATCTGGTCTGGATTTCATTATTATCTAAGGCAACCAACTGATAGCTATATATTGTTTAGTCCAGTAAAATATTTCAAAAACATTGGCCTTGTAAACAAAACATTTATGAATGGTGATGCATTTAATCGAAAATTTTTTCATGCTTCACCGTCAACGATCTCGTGTATTTGGTGGCAGAATATAGACAAAAAACAGGAAAATTTCACTCTTAATTCTTTTGACATAGACGATAATAATACACCTGAAATTGAGGATGATAAGATTATTCAAATTAATAATATTATTATTCGAAAATGTTATAAATCCCCAAATGAAGTTTATTTTGATAGAAGAGTTTTTTCTGACGATAAAAAGAACGGAATTTATTGTGGAGCAGATGGATATGAGGCTTTAAAACAAAAAAGTACAGCAACAGAAAACATTTATAATATAAATATTATTGCCTATCTTCATTTGGTTGGTTTAATGTTTAATGGGCAAGCAAAAAATTTAACAAGGACAACTATAAATTTAAGAAAAAATGGTTTTTATTTAAGAACTGATAATTATTTAGAAAAATTACCACTTTTCGCTGCCAAGCTTTACCCGCAAGAAAAGTGGTATGAGAAAGATGTATATTTTACGACTGGAGATGGTGGTGATAGGTACATAAAAGATAAAGATTTTTTGAAATCATGTTTTATTTTCACTTGTCTTTCTAGATATAATAAGTGTCTTTCTTTCACTGGAAGCGACAAGCGATTTTATAAAAATGAACTATGTTTTGCTACTGGGACATTGGCAAACAATCAGCTTGAAAAAACTAAGTTGAATGCTGATGAAAAAGAATTAATCAATATTTGGCAAAGTGTTTTACTTGAAGCAAAGAAGACAAAAAACTACAACAAAAAACTAGCATATGGTCCTTATCAGATTGAAATAGAATTGAATACATCATATAAAGATGAAAACGATAAAAAAGTTTATGATAATCCTACACTTAATGGTGAATTAGAAAATCTTAAGAAGAAACTGAAAGTCTATTATGCAAAATATATTACACCAAAGTTATTTAAGTATGAATTGTTAAAATAACTAACTATATATTTTTTAATATGAAATTAATTATTACTCGTCACGGTGAAACTGAAGAAAATAAAGCTGGTATTATTCAAGGGCATTTACCAGGTCATCTTTCTGCAACTGGAATCAAGCAAGCAGAAAAAGTTGCTTTAAGGTTGAAAGATGAAAAAATAGATTTTATTTATTCCAGTGATTTAGCAAGAGCATCTGATACTGCAAAAAAAATGAATCTTAAATCTATGAGATTTTTTGGTTTTGATGCTTTCAAGGGTTTACCAGAAGGCACAGATAAAGAGCATGATGTTTTGCAAAAAGGATTTTATGCCTGCTCTTTTGAAAAAATGAAAGAGTGTTTGAAGAGAAGAAATATTAATCCAAATGATATAACGTGGATTAATGGTTGGTATGATGAAACTCTTAACAATAAAACCATAGAAAAACACAACATCAAAAAAATTGGCATTGTCTTTGTTGATTGTGACACATACAGCTCGTCAAAAGCAGTTCTTGATTTTCTTACACCGCTGATTACTGAACCTGTAATTTTTTGTTTTGATGATTGGAAGTTGTATAATATGGACGTAAAAGGAACTGGTGAATATAGATCGTTCAATGAATTTTTAGAAAAAAATATTCACTTAGAAGTTAAAGAAATCAAGTCTTATAATAGAAAATCAAAATCATTTTTAATAAAACTAAAAAAATAGGAGTAAAAATCTAATTTTTCTTTTATTTAATATAAAAAGTCCTCGGCGTGAAAAAATTCACCGAGGACTTGAAGATACTAAAGAAATAAAAAACTAAAATCCCCTAAATGCTCCTAAGGGAATATGAAATTCCTTACGGCTAGTTAAACAAAATTCACGATCAGAAAGGTTGTTCCTTAAAAAGTTTTCTACTGGAGGATTAAACTTTCTAATTTGTAAATATGTTGTAACCGTCGCTGTCACCATGTCCTCATCTTCATAAACACAATTATTGTACGGACGGTGTGAATCATGTCGCACTCTTCTTTCTACTACTTTTCCGTCGTTGTCTTTGTAGTAATAACGAAGATTGGCGCGATTTTCTTTGTCCAATATTGTAGCAATAAAAACTGTGCTATTTCCTATTTTCATTGGCATAAGAGTGTATGTACTATCTATTATCTCGTAAGATTCTCCCAGTGGAGAAAGCAATAATAAATACACACCTATTGTTCTACATGCCATTCCCGCAAATAAACCACTGCCGATAGAAATCATCCAATTTTTCTTTTTACTTACGCCAAAATATGCAAGAAAACCGATTGTCGTAAAAACGAAAGGAACTAAGAATAGATACATGGTTACATCTCCTCTTTATTTAAGGTATTTTGACAATTTATTGCCAATACATTATTATATATATTTCTTAATAAAAGTCAAGTCTTTTCAGAGCTCTATATAACTGATAATATAACTACCTGTAGTAGTAGTATTATAATGAGAAACTTAAAAAATAAAATTCACCCCTAGTATCTCTTTTATTTTTCAAAACGAAAAAATCTAATTTTTCTTTTATAAAAAGAAACAAAAAAAGCCTATCAAAAATAGAAGATAGGAACGATAAAAAATTGACATCAGCTAACACGGTATATCCGACTACAAAAAATAACTAATTATATTTTTTAATATGAGATTAATTATTACTCGCCACGGTGAAACTGAAGAAAACAAAGCTGGTATTATTCAAGGGCATTTACCAGGTCATCTTTCTGCAACTGGAATCAAGCAAGCAGAAAAAGTTGCTTTAAGATTGAAAGATGAAAAAATAGATTTTATTTATTCCAGTGATTTAGCAAGAGCATCTGATACTGCAAAAAAAATTGCTAAATTTCATTCTGATATTCCAATTAAATTCATAAAAGATTTAAGAGAAAAATTCCTTGGTGAATGGCAAGGTAAAAGTAAAAAAGAATTAGGATTCACAAATAATACAAGTATTGTAAAATTTTTTCCAAAAGATGGAGAAACATCTGAAGAATTATTTAATCGTGCAAGCAATTTTTTACATAACATTTTGTCCAAACATCCCGATGATACAGTTTTGTTCACAGCTCATAGTGGAATAAGCAAAGCAATAATTGCTGTGATAACTAATAAAAGTCATGAAGAAATAGAATCAATTGAAAATCTTTATAATACCAATATATGCATATTTGAAATTGATAAAAATAAAAATCACAACATTTTATGTTTTAATTGTAAAAAACATCTGAATTGACAATCAAGATTCAAATTTAATTTCCAAAATATAATAAAACAATATGAAAAAAATTCTTTACATGGCGATAAGCCTTAATGGCATGATTGCAAAAAATGATGATGATACTAGTTGGATTTCTGAAACGGAGTGGAATAGCTATAGTTCTGCGGTTCGTAATTCAGGGTGTCTTATTGTGGGCAAACGAACCTATAATATACTTACAAAACAGCCAGAATTTTCAGAGTTAAAAGATGTGCAACTAGTTGTCGTTTCAAATGAAAATTTTCCAACAATAGCAAGTAATCATCTTGTTACTTCTTCACCAAAAGAAGCACTAGACAAATTAAAAAATTTTGAAACAGTTATAATAGCTGGTGGTGGTGTATTAAACACATCATTTCTTAAAGAAAAACTTGTAGATGAAATATACTTGGATATTGAACCAATAATTCTTGGGGAAGGAATAAAACTTTTTAATGATAATGATTTTGAAGTAAATTTAGAATTACTAGAAACAAAACTATTATCACAAAACGAAATCCAACTACATTATAAAGTTATTAAATAATCTTTCATATGCAAACAAAAGAATTACAAAATAAAACTTCTAAGGTATTTTTAATAGTTGGTCCTGCTGGAGCCGGTAAATCTACAATTGCTAAACTACTCACTAAAACTTTCAAACAATGTGCTTTGATAGAAGTTGATGTTATCAGACATATGATTATCAGTGGTCATATCTCGCCTTTCAAAAAAACTATTTCCTCAGAATTACAACTTGAACTAGCTATAAAAAACACCTGCGCATTGACCAAAAATTTTACATCCGAAGGATTTAATGTTGTTATTGACGATGTAGTTTCAACTAAATCAAAGTTAGATTTATATTTAAAACTTCTTCCTAAAAAAAGTTTGTATGTTTTTTTACTTATGCCCGATAAAAAAACTCTCCGTACGCGTGACTTAAGCAGGTCTAAACATGCCCAAATGAAACAACGCGCCCTAAATCTTCATGGCACTTTTCTTGAAAGAATAAAAACTGAGGATAGATGGCATATTATTGACAACTCAAAACTTACTAAAAATCAAACACTAACTATTATTAAAAATACATCAAATGCAAACAAAAGAATTACAAAATAAAATTTTTAAGGTGGCCTTGAGCAACTCAAAAAGAGATAGTATTAAAATGGATGATGATTATTTAATGTTAAAATTGACCGAAGAGCTTGGAGAATTTACTCAGTCATATATAATACATAAGAAAAGATGTCGGCCGGAAAAATATTTATCTCCGAAAGATTCTAAAAAAGAATTATCTAAAGAGTTGGCTGATGTTTTAGGTTTAGTTTTAGTTATCGCTAAAACACTTAAAATTGACATTGAAGAAGCTCTAATTAAAAAATGGATTACTAGAGAGTGGATTAAAAAATAAAAGAAGTTTGTCTTATTCTCTTAATTTTGCTATAATATTTACAAAATTATTAATATTAATTATATGAAAAATACAAATTTTACAGTTTATATAGAACAAGATGAAGATGGTGTGTTTATTGGCTCTGTTCCAGCAGTGCCTAGTTGTCATGCAGAGGGAAAAACACAAAAAGAAATGTTTAAAAATTTACAACAAGTTTTAAAACTCTGTCTTAGAAATGTTAATATACGCGAAGTAGAAAAAACAAAATTTATCGGCATTCAAAATCTAGAACTCAATTATGCCTAAACTTGTTACAATTAAACCAAAAAAATTAATCAAAATTATTTTATCTTTAGGATTTAAAAAACGTGATGCTGAAGGGTCTCATGTCTTTTTTTTACATTCAGATGGTCGGACAACTGTCATTCCTATACATAATCGAGAATTAAGTAAGGGATTACTTAAAAAAATTTTAAATGATATAAATTTATCTGTTGAAGAATATGATAAATTAAGAAAATAACTTTAAACTATATGCCCTACAAACACACTCAAATCGGAAAATTAATAATCATTGTTTTACTTTTAATAATTTTAGACTTTGGTTTTATTTTTAAATACGCTGGAGCTGAATTAAATTCTACAATTATTTTTCTAATGTCTTTGGTTTTATTTATTATTTTTTCTTTTACCACTCTTAATGTAATGATTAATAAAAATTATTTAAAAATAAAATTTGGTTATGGTATTTTTAGAAAAAAATTTAGTCTGCAAGAAATAACTTCTGCTAAAGCTGTTAAAAATCATTGGTATTATGGCTGGGGAATAAGATGGTGGTTATGGCCTAAAATGTGGATTTATAATGTTTCTGGTTTTGATGCAGTTGAAATAAAAATGAAAAATAATAAAATATTTAGAATCGGCACAGACGAACCGCAAGTTTTAGAATCAGCTATTAAACAAGCTATTAAATAATAATTATGAGTAAAATATCAAAAGAAATTTTTGAGCAAGAAACTGAAATGTGTAAAAAATTATCTCAAGAGAATAATGGAAAATGCAATTGGGGTGAGTGTGAAAAATGTGGAGTAATTCCTTTGTTATATAAATTATATAAAAATAAACTTTTGGAAGATAAAACTGAAATTAAAAAAGTGAAAAATAAAATTATTTCTACATTATGAAAAAAATGAACAAAAAAATTAAATTACTTACTCTACTGGATGTATTTTCATTATATGGAATGAGTTTGTTGTCTCCGATTTTTGCGGTATTTGTAATAGAAAAAATTGATGGTGGTAATTTACAAGTTGTCGGCATTGCCCTTGCTATAAATTTATTAGTAGCAAATCTTTTTTCTTTAATTTCAGCAAAATATTTTGATAAAACAAAAGGTGATGCTGATGAATATAAATATCTATTAGTTGGCTACATTGTTATATCACTTTTGCCTGTTTTATATATTTGGGTAACTACTATTTGGCAAATTTATTTAATACAATTTTTTAGCGGTTTAATGGTCGCCATGTCATATCCGGCTTGGCGAGGACTTTACGCTAGAAGTATAGATAAAGGGAGAGAGGCTTTTGAATGGAGTTTTAATTCATCAGCTAATGGATTAAAAGCAGCCAGCGCCGCTATTATAGCTGGTTTTATTGCTGAAAATTTCGGGTTCAATTATGTGTTTATAATAGCGCCTATTATGGGAGTCCCAGGGGTTATAGCTTTAATAAAAATACGTAAATATTTTACAAAAAAACAACCTAAACGGAAAAAATAACAAATCTTAAATATAAAAAAACACCCAATAATTTTAGTTGGGTGTTTTTTTATTCCAAATATTTATTCGTATATTCGTAAAAATTTGTATTTCGTAGGAGTTTACTGTTTAATCGGCATTATAATATATAAATAATCTTGGTCGTTTTCTTTTTTTAATAAACAAGGAGTACTGCCATCTACTATTTCTAAAATCACTTCTTCAGTATCTAAATTATTTAATCCCTCTAGTAGGTATTTATAATTCAATACAATGCCGTTGTCTTTGCCGGTAATGTCCGCAGACAACTCAATAGTACTTTCACCGCTCTGACCACTTACCGCGCTTACAATCGCCTTTTTTTGGCTCTGAGGAAAATCTAAATTTATGTCATTAATATTAATTTTAGAAAAAAGTGCAGACGCTTTAATGGCCCGAGTTAATTCTGATTTAGAAATTTTTATAATTGTTTTATTTTCATCACTAGCATTAGGAATAATTTGTTGATAATCAGGATACTGTCCTTCAATTATTCGAGAAACCAATTCAACTTCACGATAAGTAAATAATATTTGACTATCAGTAATATATATTTTCAACTCATTATCCATATTTTCTGAAATCAATTCTTTCTTTTTTTCATCTTGAGATAATCTAATCACTTCTTGTAATGTTTTTGTAGGAATAATTAATTTACTAGTTATTTTTTCATCTTTGTGCTTATATTTTAATTTTTTTTCTGCTAATCGATAACTATCAGTAGCTGCTAAAACTAATTTATCACCACTAAAATCACAATAAACTCCGCTTAATTCAATTCTAGTTTCATCTTGAGCAGCTGAAAAAGCTACCTCATTGATTGTTTTTCTAAATTCTTCAAAATTAAAACTAACATATTCTGTTTGTTCTACTTGAGGAATAATTGGATAATCCTCTGGGTCTTCTCCTTTAATTTTGGTTTTGTAATTTTCACATTGTACTTTTAATTCATTATCTAATAATTCCATATCAATTCGTTTTCCAGTTGGTAGTAGATTAATATAGTCATTAAATATTTTTGCATTAACTGTAAATTTTCCTGGTTGTTCAATTTTACCTCGTACATTACAAGTTATCCCTAATTCTAAATCAGTACTAATTAATTTTATATTACTATCTTCAATTTCTATTAGAACATTACTTAAGATTGGTAAATTTACATTTTTACCTGTTATGTGAACTACGTTATTTAATCCTTGTTTTAAATTGTCTTGAGTACAAGAGAATTTCATATTTTTTATTTAAGTGGTTCCCTTATATATTAATTAGTATATATAATATAAAAGATAATAATAATAACTATAAGCCTGGGGATTGTGTGAATTAGCTTAGTTTGAATTTAATATTAGCTAAAGTGTAGTGTTAATAAACTTAAGATAAGGGTGTAGATGAAAATTGAACAAAATGTGCTTAACTTAATTTAGGCCTACTTATTAACTTTTTGTTAAATTTAACTCACTGGTTATTAATAACTTTTACAGATGTTGAATAGTCGGTTGATATCTTGTGCACTATTTATTTTATCTTTAAATTTAATCTAATTTTAGTCTAAAAATATAATATTAATTATGTGTAAAACTAGAAATTAGACAATTGATTTTATACACTATAGAGTACTTGGCAAATAGATTCAATTTCCTGCTTTTTACGTTGATCTTGCTTAACTTCCCCAGAAACTTTATTACAAGCATGGATGGCAGTAGTGTGATCACGTCCACCAAATTCATTACCAATAGTTGGGAAAGAAGTGTGAATTTCTTCGCGCATTAAGTACATGGCTATTTGTCGAGGAGTTACTAATTCTTTTTTACGGCTTTTTCCAATTAAATCAGCTATATCAATATCATAAAATTTAGAAACAACGTCAATAATTAATTTAGGAGTAACAGATTTAGATTGAAAAGTATTCATTATTCCAGATAATACCTCTTTAACACTATCCAAGGTAGCTTCAGTATTATTAAATTGATGAAAAGCGACCACTCTATTTAAAGCTCCTTCTAGTTCACGAATGTTATTTTGAACATTATTAGCAATATAATTAATAATTTTTTCGTCAAAACTACAATTTTTTTCTTTACATTTGGTTTCTAAGATGGCCATTCTAGTTTCTACGTCTGGTAAAGTAACATCAACAATCATCCCCCACTCAAAACGTGATTGTAGTCTTTTTTCTAAAGATGGAATAGCTTTTGGTTGACGATCAGAGGTTACTACTATTTGACGGTTACTTTGGTGTAATTCATTAAAAGTATGAAAAAATTCTTCTTGAGTTCCTTCTTTTCCGCCCATAAACTGAATATCATCAATTAATAACAAATCAACATTGCGATAAAAATCTTTAAATTCTTTAGCTCTGCCAGTTCTAACAGCCTGAACATAGTCATTAGTAAATTTTTCGCAAGTTACATAGAGTACTTTTTTACTAACATTAGCTAAATCATGACCAATTGCTTGTAACAAATGAGTTTTACCAAGACCAACTCCACCATAAATAAATAATGGATTATAGGTTACTCCTGGATTGGCAGCTACTGCTTTACAAGCTGCGTGAGCAAGTTGGTTATTTTTACCAACAATAAAGCTATCAAAAACATATTGAGTATTTAAACCAAACTTATTTAAAGTTGCTGGTTTTTGTTCTGTTGAAGACTCTGTGGTAGGATTTTCTGTAATATTAGCAGTTTCTTGTGGTGTTTGAGTAATGCTATCTAATTGATTAACCGGAGGTGCTTTTTTAAGAGGCTCTACTTTATATAATATTTCAGCAATTTTTAATTCAATAACTTTTTCTAATGCTTGCATAATATCTTTATGATATTTTTTTTCTAACCAAGATTTGGTAAAAATATTAGGAACGCTAATTACTACCTTATCCTCTTCAATTAGAGAGATAAAAGTACTTTTAAACCAGGTAATAAAATTAGCGCGTGATAAATTAACTTCCATTTCACCTAAGACAGCTTGCCAAATTTGTTCATTAGTCATAGTTTTATGAATTAATAGAGATTATTTAATATTACATATTATAGTATAGGTTAAATTTTAAAATATGGAAATATCCACAGAAGTTTACAACTTGTTCACAATCAGTGGATAAAGTGTATAAAGTTGACGTGCTTAAATGAATATGCTATTATTTTAACAGTCTATAAATTAAAAATTAAATATGTCAACAAAAAGAACATATCAACCAAATACTCGTAAAGCTAAGAAAAAACATGGCTTTCGTGAAAGAATGAGCTCAAAAGATGGACGTGATACATTAAAAAGACGTCGTGACAAAGGGCGCAAAGTACTTAGTAAGTAGAAATAATTTAGTATGGGTTTAGTACGGTTTGCAATCCATTAATCCAAATTTGTTGTACTTATTTAGAACTTCCTGCAATAATCCCTGCCTGCCGGTAGGCAGGGATTATTGAAAGCACTATTTAATCCGTACAGAGCATTCGAATTAATGGTTTGACATAATATTAAATATATATAAAGTTTTTTGAACATGTTAAATAAACAAAATAAAATTCAAAAGAAAAAAGAAGTTGAAAATGTTTTTAAAAATGGTAAGTCTAGTTTTGATAAAATATTAGGCGTAAAAGTTTTAAAAACAGAAAATAAAATAACTCGCTTTGTAATAGTAGTTTCTACTAAAATTAGTAAAAAAGCAGTGGTTCGTAATAGATTAAAACGTCAACTTAGTGAAGTTGCTCGTTTGAATTTAATAAAATTAAAACCAGGTACTGAATTTTTTATTATAGCAATGCCAGAAATTGCGCAGTTAAATTACCATGATATAGAAAAAGTTTTTTTAAATCACTGTAAAAAACTACGTGTATTAGCTGGTAAAAAATAAATAACTCTAATGTGGCAACACTATCCTCGTTATTTCATTATTAAATTAATAAAACTCTACCAAAAAACCCTTTCCTTTGATCATGGGGTTTTTAAATTTTTATTTCCGCATGGATATTGTCGTTTTCATCCTACCTGCTCAGAATATGGCATACAAGCAATTGAAAAGTATGGTATTATTAAAGGGGTAATAAAAACTTCATGGCGTATTTTACGGTGTAATCCCTGGAATAAGGGCGGTATAGATCCTGCATAGCGGGAATGTTATTAAATCATAATTATAAATCCTAAACTCTAAAATCAAAATAAATTCAAAATTCAAATAAATAAATATTCAAAACATCCGTTTAGTTTAGTTATTTGAGTTTTAATATTTAAATTTATTTTGGATTTAGATATTAGATATTAGAAATTATTACAACTATGGCTAATTTTTTTCAAACTATATTTTTTGAACCAATTTTTAATTTATTGGTTTTTTTATATAACGTTGTTCCAGGACATGATATGGGAGTGGCGATTATTCTTTTAACAGTATTAATTAGATTGGTTTTATATCCATTAAATAAACAATCAATTAAATCACAAAAATCTTTACAAGACTTACAGCCTAAAATTGCTGAGTTAAAAGAGAAATACAAAGGCAATCAGCAGGATATGGGTAAAGCAATGATGCAATTATATAAAGAAAATAAAGTAAATCCTTTTTCTTCTTGTTTGCCACTTTTAATTCAATTTCCTTTCTTAATTGCTGTTTTCTATGTATTTAGAGATGGATTATCTGCTGACGGTGGATCTTTAGAATTAGTATATAGTTTTATTAGTCGTCCAGAGTCGCTAAATCCAATGTCTTTAGGAATGTTTGATTTATCAAAAGCCAGTCCAGTATTAGCAATTTTAGCTGGTGCAGCTCAATATTGGCAAGCTAAGATGATGTTAGCCAAACGTCCGCCTAAACAAGTTCAAGGCGCTCCAGGGGCTAAGGATGAGGATATGACAGCGATCATGAGTAAACAAATGGTATATTTTATGCCAGTCATTACTATCTTTATTGGTTTAACTTTCCCTGCCGGCCTAACTCTTTATTGGTTATTAACTACAGTATTTACTGGATTACAACAGGTCTATATATTTAAAAAAGACAAGAAGCTGGACGTGGAAGTGCTTGATACTAAATAGAATTATAATATAAAATAAAAAAGAGATGCATAATAGCATCTTTTTTTGTTTAAAATAAATTAAATATTTTAATTAAAAACCCCGTTCCTTCCCCACAATAACTGATAGTTTATTTTTAATAACACCAATTTCTACTGGAGTTGGTATTTCTACAGCATTATCAATTAAAAACTGATTATGCTTTAAATTATTAATAATTACGCGATTTGTTTGAATAAAGCTTTGTTCATTTGTACTGGACATTAGCTTTTTTTGATTAACATTAATAAAAATTTCAAATAAACCATCGTTCGGATTTATTTTAGAATTTTGTGTGCTTGTATTTAAATTAATAATTTCCACTTCTCCATCACCAGTTGGCTCAATAGTATATTTTCCGTTTATTTCCATGACCGTACCTTGAGTAGCAATTTTAGCATTAGCAATAAAGTAATTATTATTAATAACACCAATATCTATTCTTTCAATCAAACGCGCAGATAAGACATTACAAGCCTGATCTTCGTCAGTAATACCAAGAGTGTCAGCAATAGAATTATTATTGCCGATCGGAATAATACCAATTATAATATTACTATCCTTAGCCGCGTTTACTACTTCATTGAGAGTTTTATTATCGCCAATAGCAATTATAGTTGTAGGATTATTTTTTAATTCTTCAGTAACAATACTTTTTAGACTTTTTAAAGGACCAACATGGCAGTTTTTGCCTTGTAGTCCTAAATCAGTAATGCGTGTTTCAATTTTAGCTACGATTTTATCGTATTTTTTTTGATTTAAAAAATAATCGTAGATATAAATATGCATAAATTCTAGCTTATTTTTTCTGCATCTTCTTCAATAATTTTCACTTCTTCTGGCTGTTTTGTTTCTTTTGTTTCTTCATCTCCTTTTGTTCCAGTCATAGTAAATTTGCCATTTAAAACAGCACCACGAGCTACACAAATACTTTTTGCTTCTATATCCCCCCAAACTTTAGCAGTATTAGTTAATTCTAAGTCTCCTTTAATTATCATATTACCCTTGATTTCTCCGCTAACAAAAGCATTATCAGCTTTTACAGAGGCAGTAATTTTTGCTTGCTCACCTACTTTTAAATTACCATCAGTAGAAACGCTACCTTTGACAACGCCATCGATAATTAAATTACCTTGGCCAGCAAAATCACCCTCTACCTTAACTGATGGGCCGATGATAGTTTCTGCTTCTTTAAAATTTGTGTTTGTTTCTTCTTTTTTAAACATACTTTTGAGACATCTGACAATTAACATTTGACACCTGACAAGATTTTTAATGTCAAGTGTTAAATGTCAGATGTTAATTGTTTATTTTAATATTGTAATCTTAGTGGTTAATTAATTAGTTGTCAAAGTGTAAAAACTGCGATACTATAAATAAAGTAAAATACTTTTGTCCCCGTAGTTTAACGGATAAAACAAGAACCTCCTAAGTTCTAGATCTAAGTTCAATTCTTGGCGGGGACACATGTAATAGGAAGTGGAAGCCCTGCCTGCCGGCAGGCAGGCTCCTAAAGCTTCAAATCTAGGTTCAATTCCTGGTGGGGACACAATAGCGAAAGGTTTCACGAACGTTAGTGCCTGCCCCGCTGGATAGCGGGGAGTGATCCCGCAAGGAGCTTGTTTGCCGATAGGCAGGCGTAGCGACTGTGCGGGACGATTCTTGGTGGGAGCACAAAATTATGCAAAGTCTACAGAGCAGTGGACTTAAAGTAATAAAAGATTAAGTAAAGTCTACATATTTGTGTACTTTAATAATTATTAACAAGAGTTATGCACGTTTTGTGTATAAGTATCCACAAATTGTGGAAAAGGTTATTTTTAAAGTCTACAGAGCAGTGGACTTAAAGTAATAAAAGATTAAGTAAAGTCTACATATTTGTGGACTTATCGTGATTATATAATGGGCCGTTGGCGCAGTTGGTAGCGCGCTTCCATGGCATGGAAGAGGCCGCGAGTTCGAATCTCGCACGGTCCACATGAAATTTTATTATACATACATATTACAAAGCACCAAAGATAAAACATTATATAAAGGGTGTACAAATGATTTAGTAAGAAGATTTCAGGAACATAATAATGGATTGGTAGAAACTACAAGATTAAAAAGACCTTGGGAATTAATATATTATGAAGCATGTTTGAATAAAAAAGACGCATATAACAGAGAAAAGTATTTAAAAATGGGAGGCGGACGAAGATTCACAAAGAAAAGATTAGAAGAATATTTTATTAATGATTAACAAATAGTTTAGGAGTCCGACTCCCTACCCGCTTCGCCATAGCTTCAGCGAGGCGAGTAGGGAGTCGGACTCCTTTTTTATTCAAAAACCGTTTTTTGATTTATGAAAAACGGATGGAGGTTTTGGAAAAATATTTTATAAAATTAAAAAGGAACAAGAAGCGCGAAGCTTACGATTGTTCCTTTAATTTATGGGAGTTTTGCTAGTCTATATCTTTAAGCAGAAAAAAATATAGCAAGGATTATTGCTATGTACAGCCATTTGCTGAACAGATTGTTTATTCGTCGTCTCCATGGATGCTTCTGCCAGAAGTCTTCTATTTCTTTATTGATGCAAAGTCTATTTTTAGCATCAATACTGGCGTCGGCAAGATACTCATCAAAACATTTGTCATTTTGCTTGTCAGAATAACGATTCAAAACAGCCACTAATATAAATACGAGGACGGAAACAAAAAAATACATGGTTTTCTTCTCTACTTTCTTTTTTTTGAAATAGCAAATTATACCTAAAGAATAACATACATTTATAATTCTGTCAACCTATATTACCTATTTTAAGCTAATATTAGTATAAAACAAGTTTATTAGAAATCCAATTTGCTATAGCAAATTGGATTTCAATACTTTTCTTGCAATTTAACACTTCTTATGCTATTATTATTTCATAATTTAATAGTACTTATTCTTGGTTAATGGATGTCCCCAGTCATACGACGGGGTAAACAACCTTATCTCGGAATATAGTGAATAAACACTAATGTTAGACAAAAAAGCAAAAACAAGAATTATAAACAAGTACAAAACACACGAGAATGATACTGGTTCATCACAAGTGCAAATTGCGTTATTAAGTGAAGAAATTAAAGAATTAACTGATCATTTAGCAATGCATAAGCACGATCACTCATCTCGCCGTGGTTTATTAAGAAAAGTAAACGAACGTCGTAAATTATTAAAGTACTTACAGAAAGAAGATGCTGATGGATTTAAAGAATTAGTAACAAAATTAAAATTAAAAATAGGTAAAAAATTAGTAGAAGAAGAGGAAGAGAAAAAGCGTAAAGAACAAGAAGAATTAGACGCTATTAAAAAAGCAGCTGAAGAAGATGAGGAATTAGAAAAACAGAAAGAAGAAGTAGCTGCCAAAAAGGCAGAAGATAATAATTAAAAAAAGCGACAAAGCAGTTTTTATAAGATTGCTTTTCTCGCAATAACATTTATGATAAAACACAAGGAGCAACGAGTAGGCGTTTTAGTGGATGTTTCCAACATGTACCACTCTGCTAAGAATTTATATAAAAGAAATGTAAATTTTAGCGAAGTATTAAAAAACGCTGTAGCTAGTCGTAAATTAATTCGCGCCATTGCTTATGCAATTAAAACTAAAGGTGGCGAAGAAGATGCGTTTTTAGGTGCATTAGGCAAACAAGGCTTTGAAGTTAAAGTAAAAGATTTGCAAATATTTTTTTCTGGCGCTAAAAAAGCAGATTGGGACGTTGGTATTAGTGTCGACGCAATTAAACTAGCTGAAAAATTAGATGTGATAGTTTTAGTGACTGGCGACGGTGACTATGTTCCCTTAGTTGAGTATTTACAAAATACTAAAGGATGTTTAGTAGAAGTGTTAGCCTTTAAAAAAACTTGTTCATCAAAATTAATTGAGATAGCAGATGATTTTGTTGATCTTGGAGGTTATAAGAAGTTTTTGAAGTAAAAATTAAGTTATTTAAAAAAGTAATTTTAATTTTGAATAATTTATTATTTTATAAAGTTTTTGTTAGATTAGTTAGACTGGTTAAATTAGTTTTTATATTAAAGATGTTCTTGAAATTTAGAGAACTAATAACTAATTTAACCAGTCTAACTAATAACAAATATTAACTAAAAGTATCATTGTCCATCAGACAGATAGGCGTCGGTAATAGTTTATAGTTTAAAAGATATTACTCGTCTGTAGTTTGTTGGCCAAGATACTCAAAATTTATGGAAGAAAAAAAGTATTCTTGTGAGTGGCTTGGCCGTACTCTCACTATTGAAACAGGCAAACTTGCTCAGCAAGCAGATGCCGCTGTAATTGTACGCCATGGCGATACAGTTATTTTAGCTACGGTCGTACAAGCTAAAGAAGCTCGCCCGGGAATGAATTTTTTCCCGCTAATGGTGGGCTATGAAGAAAAACTATACGCAGCTGGAATCATTAAAGGTTCTCGCTGGATTAAACGTGAAGGTCGCCCAACTGACGACGCAGTTTTAGCTGGACGTATGATTGATCGTGCTATCAGACCTTTGTTTAATGAAGATGATCATCGTGATGTACAAGTTATCTTAACTGTACTTTCAGTTGATGGAGAAAACGATCCAGAGATTATTTCTTTGGTGGCAGCTTCTGCTGCGTTATCAATTTCTGGTGTCTATTGGCAAGGTCCAATTGCCGGAATTAAAGTTGGTCGGATTGATGGTAAATTAATTTTTAATCCATCATTTGAACAAGAAAAACAAAGTGATTTAGACTTAACTATTGCTGGCATGAAAGATAAAATTATCATGCTTGAGTCTGGTGCTCAAGAAGTTAATGAAGAAGATATGTTTAATGCTATGGATGAAGGTGTTAAACAAATGCAACCAGCTTTAAAATTAATTGAGCAAATGAAAAAAGAAATTGGTAAAGAAGCTAAAGAAGATAAAGAAGAAGATGAAGCAACCCCTGAAGAGCAGGATACAATTAATAAAGCTAAGGCCTGGTTAGAAACAAATACGGAAAAGTTTTTATTTGGTGAAGTACCAACCGCTTTAAAAGAAGAACGCAAAGCACAGATCGCTAACGTGAAAGAAGAGTTAAAAAAATATTTAACTGACGAAGGTGTAGAAGAAGAATTAATTAGCAAGGTAGCTGGTAAATTAGTTTATCCAGCTTGTGAAGCAGAAATTACCAAAGGAATAATTGAACGTGATCAACGAGTTGATGGACGTAAGATTGATGAAATTAGAGATTTAGCATCTGAAGTTTCATTATTACCACGTACTCATGGCTCTGGTTTATTTAACCGCGGTGAAACTCAAGTGCTTTCAATCGTTACTCTTGGTTCTCCTGGTGATGAACAAATGCTAGAAGGTTTAGAGGGTAAATCAACTAAGCGTTACATGCATCATTATAATTTCCCTCCATACTCTGTTGGTGAAACAAAACAAATGTTTGGTCCTTCTCGTCGTGATATTGGACATGGTGCTTTAGCTGAAAAAGCTTTAAAACCAGTCTTACCAAACGAAGAAGACTTTGCTTACACAATTAGAGTAGTGTCAGAAGTTTTAGGTTCTAATGGCTCATCTTCAATGGGCGCTACTTGTGGTTCAACTCTATCTTTAATGGATGCTGGTGTGCCAATTAAAAAACCAGTGGCCGGTATTGCAATGGGATTAGCTAGTTACAAAGACATGAGTAAATGGAAAGTTATTACTGACATTCAAGATTTAGAAGATGGTGTAGGTGGTATGGATTTTAAAGTTACTGGAACAGTTGATGGTATTACTGCTATTCAACTTGATACTAAAACTTTAGGTTTACCAATGGATTTAGTAAAAGAAACTTTAACAGGCGCTAAGAAAGCAAGATTAGAAATTTTAGACGTCATGACTAAAGCTATCAAAGCTCCACGAGCTGAACTTTCACAATATGCCCCAAGATTAATTTCATTTAAGATTGATCCTGAACGAATTGGCGCAGTAGTTGGTTCTGGTGGTAAGGTCATTAATGGTATTATTAAAGAAACTGATGTTAGCATTGATATTTCTGAAGAAGGTATTGTTTCTATTTGTGCTGTTGAAGCTGAAGGTATGGAAAAAGCAAAACAAATGATCGAAGATATTTTACATGAATTTAAAGCTGGCGAAAAATTTGTTGGTAAAGTTGTGCGGGTAATGGACTTTGGCGTAATCGTAAGCTTACCTGGCAACAACGATGGTATGGTTCATGTTTCTGAAATGGCTCCGTATAGAGTTGGTAGTCCATCAGATTTATTAAAGATGGATGACGAAGTAACAGTACGCGTTAAAGAAGTTGAAGACTCTGGAAAGATTAGTTTATCCATGAAAGGTCTTGAAGAAAATCAAGATTTATGGAAAGATGAAAAAGGAAAAGACGCAGGTGGTGGTTTTGGAGGCGGATCTGGCGGCGGATTTAATGGTGGACGAGGTGGAAGACCAAGCCAAAATAATAATAGAAGAAGTAGTGGAGGTGGCGGTTTCATTAGAAGATAAAAAATTATTAAAATGTTATAATAACTGAAGGCGAGGTAACTTCCCTCGCCTTCATAGCATGAGCGCCCGTAGTTTCCGCCCAAGGCGGACAGGCAATGGATTTATTAATGCGCCCATAGTTCAACGGATAGAACACCAGCCTTCTAAGCTGGATATCTAGGTTCGATTCCTAGTGGGCGTACAGATTTTGCAAAGCAAAATAAGTTATAAGATATAATGGTTAGAGCGTAGGTTTATTCCACAGACCGGTGATTTTACATATAATATAATTTGAGGTAT